>Ga0131853_10007277_pt1 | contig 20000 bp, 12 predicted proteins | sample TergutLab28metaG_FD_92764 | JGI IMG/M metagenome (GOLD analysis project Ga0131853, IMG submission 92764) | Labiotermes labralis P1 segment gut microbial communities from Petit-Saut dam, French Guiana - Lab288 P1 (version 2) (version 2) | ecosystem: Host-associated > Arthropoda: Insects >... | reverse complement strand
TTTTAGAGATGTTTATTTTAATACAGAATTACAAAATTTTTTCCGGTTTTCCTTTTTAAGACATAACCCACCTTCCCCCCCCCCCCCTTGGTGCTGCGGCCCAAAGTGGGCCATGGCCTCCTCAATCTTGAGGTTTCTAGGTCACACACATTGACACATCACAGTCGGTAGGACTCCTCTGGGCACGTGATTAGTGCGTCACAGAGACCTCTACCTGACAACACAAAACAACTCACAACAGACATCCATGCCCTGGTGGGATATGAACCCACAATCTCAGCAGGTAAGCGGCCACAGAGGGTTTTACTATATACAGAGCAATTTTTCTGTGTCTCATGTGTTCTAGGAGCTGGTACATCATTAATGTCTTCCTCTGGGAAATCAACAATATCAAATGTAGGAGTACAAATCAGTCACTCCATACAGATAATATGCAATTACAGTACACCTGCCACCAAATAGAGTATCAGATACATAAGCTTCCACCGTACTCTTATAGGTAGAATAACGTCACTACCCTTAAGAATTATATTTTCTTATGCACTGAGAAATGTGCTCTCCAGACAGCCGTAACATTCAAACAAATTAAACAGATTGGTGTTTCTTTTAAATTCTCTTTTCCCTTATTAATACTGAACATAACTGGATACTTTTTTCCTCCTCAGTGCCAAAATATCACCTTCCTACACAACTGTCAACTCTGAGCATCTGTGAAGCAATAAAATTAGTTACTAACTTTCAAAACTCACAAAAATGCCAAAATTAGTTTCCTGTGTTTGATGTTCGTATGACTGTGCATCCTTAATATGAAATGATTTGTGCGACCAACTCGATGCAACAATTGTGATTTATTGATAAACCAATGACTCAACATGTTTCAGGCACCATTATGCCCATCTCCAGGAGCGCAAAGCCGTATATAACTGCATATGGTTTTTAGCACTTGATGTGCTGGCTGGAGTCTTGGGAAGCTGGGAGGCAGGTCGAGTGCACAGTGTAGACGCTGTTATTCGAATAACAGCCTCTACACTGTGCACATGACCTGTCTCCTGGCTCCCCAAGACTCCAGCCAGCACATTAAGTGCTGAAAACCACATATACGGCCTTGCGCTCCTGAAGATGGGCATAATGATGCCTGAAACATGTTGAGCTAATGGTTGATTAATAAATCATAACTGTTGCATTAAGTTGGTCTCACAAATCATTTCATAGTTTCCTGCGTGTTTGCTGTATGCTTCAAGACCCACATCAGCGAGACACTGCCCTCTGTACACTTACACCACATGTATTTAAGCAGAGAATAATGTTTTACCTCACTGAAAATAGCAATAGCTTCCGAATGACTCATATCTTCAGGAAATAAAAATGCGTGGCATGTTGCACAAACCGGTTCTTCAAAGCACGGACCATAGAAGCCATTGCAAATGTAGCACGAAGAATGCTAGAACACAAAGTCATAATTCATTAGCACAGTTCATGCTTTGCATACTGTGACTTCAATCAAACAGCTTCGTTATAATATCAAACAGCCTACATTCATACCAGATAACCATACCAGACCCATGGGTTTAAGCATTTAAATTTGCACAATCAGTGCTTTCTATGCTCACATGGGTTTGGCAAAATTGCTGTTGCTATATGACCGTTCTCCTAAAGTTATTGCTGTTCGTCACTAAAAATACAAACATTCTACAATACACTATCCTTATTGTTGCACCGTGCATTTCGTAGAATCACTTTAATTATCAACCAACAAATGCACTTACATAAAATTTTACATTAAAACACTTAAAATCGCTCCGACATGTTTCGATCCTAAGATCACCCTCAGGGAGCTACATTGTTCCTTGCTAAAGTCTTTCTAAAACACTCACAAAATAATTCCATTATACTAACAGGGTGCTGTGGCAGCGTATCGTGTTGTGTAAGAGTACGTTGTTAGGAATGCGTCTGGCTATGATGTGCGTCATGTGTTACTACATAACTACAGGATGTGTTTGATATTTCAACTATCAAACATATCCTGTCAGCGACCAGACTGATTATATAGATATGTGATAAACTATCATAAAGCTGCTTGTGCAGTCTTCCTGATGAGGAACACTTAGTTGTTCGAAACATGCTGAAGGCATTATAATTTAATTAAATCATTAATGAAAAAAGTGTGCATCTTGTTGGTTCTTCTTACACGTGTATCTTGGTCCTTTAATTAATAAAATAAGTATAATACAGGCCTTATAAGATGAGGTGAGAGAGGACGGAAGGGTGGCAGGAAAAAGTATATAACAAAGAGGAATGGAAGAAGCTCCTGAGAATGGCAAGGAATCGTCGCATTCTGCACATGCCAATGGAATGAATGAAAAATATATAAGGAATAAAATAAAATAAAAAAAACGCTAACTAAGGACATACACGTTGCACGGCGCATATCCCTTGGCCCATTTAGCCATTCCTGCCATGAAGCTTATTTCCAGGCTGTGAGTAGTTACATCAGAGACAGTCCCACTATAGCTGATAGTCAGCAAGTCCATTTTTATGTCAAACCCCCTTTGGGGCAAATAACCAGATACCAGTCTATGTGAAAGGTACCGTCCAACTGTCGTGCAGCACCCTCACTGACAACAGTGCAGGTCTGTTAAATGTCAGGAGTCTCAGTCTCTACTGGTACTACATACATATATATACATATTTAAACACTAACCCTACATACATGGGCAGTTTCCAGGTAATGTGATATGCAACTTACATGCACTCAGATTTATGCATAAAATTCTGAGCTACAGAAAATTATTTAGTACTATAGTTACAATATTAAAAATTCTGTATTATTAATAACACAATCTTTAAATTATTTTATTTTGTGTGTTGTCACATGGAACAAGACAGGAAATGTATGTATAATGTAACAATAAGGCACATTCGTGCCACTAGTGTTGTAGTGGAGTATTACACAACCTATGTGAGTATCTGTAGCCTTAGGTATCCAGAATGCAATGCACCATTGTCATCTGTGGCCTGCCCCGATCTACAACATTTTTCCACATTATACTTTACAGAATACCAACAAATTAAATAAGGTAACATTAAAGACACTGCCAAACATCCGCAATGGCAGCTTGCAGTGTCTGGGAAGCAGTTCTGGCAGAGTTAGGGAAGTGTGGAAGAAGTGAGGTGGGGGGATGTTATCTACAGGTCCCGTGTGGCCCAGAGGGCGGGTAGAGGTATAGCTCTACTCTTCCATGACCGTGGCACTAGAAGGGGGTGAGTGGTCAGCAGCATGCCCTGGCCGCACTTTACCCCAGGGAAAGACCCGGTACCCATTTTAAAGGAGGCTGGGTGGGCCCCAGGGCCGGTCTGGACAGGCGGAAAATCTCGTCCCCACCGGGATTCAATCCCGGACCGTAAACATATCACATATCAGTGCATATAAGATGACACGATATTGACATACTTTAAATATATAAAGGTAAAGTGATCCCGTTACAGGCCCGGTGTGGCCCAGAGGGTGGGTAGAGGCATAGCTCTACTCTTCTATGACCGCGGCACTAGAAGGGGGTGAGTGGTTAGCAGCATGCCCCGGCCACACTTTACCCCCGGGAAAGGCCCAATACCCATTTTACAGGAGGCTAGGTCTGGACAGGCGGAAAATCTCGTCCCCACCAGGATTCGATCATGGACCATCCAGCCTGTATAATTTATTCATACTTTATATTAATTTCACCTTTAGTACCCTAAAAATATCTCTCCATTTTGCTCCACATTATTACTGCACAGCCATCAACACTATACACAGGGTGATCAAAAAGTCTCTGTGCACCTGCTTTCTGTATTGTAATCATCAGGTGCACAGAGACTTTTGATCACCCTGTATAATCTCAGCATTTGAAAGCTTTGACAGAATAAAACATCACTCCCCACTTGCCATCCATCCATCTGCTGTAACTCACCTTTAGCTTAATTTTTGGGACCTCACACCCAACCACTATGGCTTGTCACATCCTGTCCAACACACCTAACCCAGCACATGCCACCACCACTCTGACAGACTCACCATCCTTTCATGACCCAATATCCTTCACCTACACAGCCCTATACACCATTCTAGAACTGCTCGACTCTGAAGATAAAATCACAATTCTCTGAAATGTCAGAAACCGTTTACCACTTTACATAGTGAAACATTCTGGAAGACTTGAATCTTCATTAACACAAATCTGATAACCTCAAATCCTGCATAATAATTACTTACCACAGGTTTCTGTGTAGAATGGAAAGGAAAGACGGGTTAAGCTACCAGTAAAGATGTTTTTGTGCATGCCATGGAAGCACACAGGGTAAGAAGAGGTATAGCTCCACCCATTCTTACCCTCAGCACAAGGAGGGGGTGAGTGATCAGCTTCATGCACTGACTGTTTTACCATAAGGGAAACAGCCCATCCAGCCTCCAACATCTGGCTTCTCAATGAACAACAGGATGGATTACACGCAACTGGTATTGAGTCATGAAACAGGCCATGTTGCTGGCTAATGACTGGTATGAGGTTCATATGTGAGACTTTAGATTTTCATGGTGGTCAGATTCATACTATGGTCTTCTAGGCTACAACACTGCGTTGCCTGAGCAGGTTTCTCCACAGTTTTGGTAATCACCTACCAGACTGCACCATGTCATAACCCAAAACACCCTAGTCTGAAGTTAAAAGGTTTCCTTCCTCTAAATAATACCACTACACAAATTTAGGCTTATTGTAAACCCATGTTACATTGCCCGCTGTGTATATGACCATGCTGGCTTCACACAACAAAATATGGAGTTCATTTTTTAAGGAAGTACAGAGTTTATAAAACTGCACTGTTTGTTTATGTTCTAGTAAAGACAAAGAATGTTGTTAGGTCATCCCTCTTTTACTTTCCCTCCGTATGTGTTCTGTATTGGTATACTATGGCTGCGCCAATCTGTCCAAGTATTGGCCTAATACAGCACCATAATTGTCTGTGTTCTAGTATCAGAAATGAGTTTGAAGTACTAAGATAACCACCTCAACCACAGTCATATGAATAAGAAATTAATGAAATCTAGTTAAACCTAACATGACTAAACAAATATTGGCCCGGATATGCATAGCCGATATGAGCAGTGGTATCAACCCAGGAGTAGACGCCTATTCCAGCGCCAAAGCATTACTTGATGCCGGCAAATTCCGACCGTGATACCTAATCCAATGCCGACGAATAATCAGACCCCAACACAGAATCTTGGTACGTTTCCGACATCGAAGCAAAAGCTCTTCTAACCTAACGAAACCTTGTTAGCTTCTACTTTTAATACCAAGTAATTTATGTTTTCTTGTAGTTGGTTGTGCATCCACGTTCATATTTTTACGTGGCAACACAATGTGATTTACCTCCATGAAAAACCTTCCTTGGTATCGTACAGTAAGCGTTCAAACGACATACGCAAGAAGAACACCTTGAAGAGCTCGGAACTTTGACCTAGTTCAATTTGTCACATACAAACTCGGACTGCATGGTTTTGGGTATAAAATGACAATCAAAACTAATGTCGATATGCTATTTCATACATTCATAAACTTACCGCAAATTCGAAATATTCTCCAAACTCAAGTTCGTTACAACTGCTCGGATTTGACACTTCACCCTTGCACTGACTCTGACCTGGTGTTACACCCAACACTAACTCATGAAGATCAAAACTATTAGCGCAAATTTCCACATTGTCGGGGTTAAATGCCATTGTTCAGTAGTTTAAAAATAAACATTATTTAATCAACGTCATAGAGAAGCAAATAAGGCGCACTAAAAATAACCGTATCTTAACGAACTTGAAGCCGCCATCTTGCAATCAACGTACACAAAACACACATACCAACCTCCTACTGCCACATTCTCTAGCACGTCTCTCGAGCACTACAGGACACAATGCAAGAACTCTGATTCTCCAGTAATCCATGACAAGACAGCTTAGAGTATAAACTGCGAACGATATATCGCAGTTATAAAATATATCGCAGTGTGCAAATGGCGCTTTCGGTGAAGATGAAAGGGTAAGGAGCAAGAAATATGATTATTTTTCCAGTGAAAGTATATTTTCTTCACATAATATCAGTAACTACGAAACGCTAGTTATAAATGTGATGATACATTTAAACTTACCTGGGACGTGATATTAATAAATACTAAATTAGTTTACAGTGAACATATTTTTATTCACATGGAAGCAAATGTACGGTTTGCAGCCAAGTCAGATAATCCAGCTGACTTGCAGTTATTGCTGCAACAAACACATGATGAGGTAAGTCAAATATTTCCAACTGATAAACGTAACTTTAACAGGAAATTATATTTGTGTAAAGACATGTCAGCCATAACCTTCAGATTTGAGGTCCTCACGGCTTTTACCAAAGTTTAATGTCTTCTGCGATGTAACGCCTTGTAGTTTGGTAGATACAAAACTGTATAACCCACATGTCTGAATCTTCGTAATCTTGCCAATTCAGATTGTTTTATATACTACATTTTGGGCGAATATGTGTTGTCCTGTCCCACTGTACAGTACTTTGCGAGTTGTATGTGTGACAGTAACGCGTATATGGTTCAGGTCACAGCTTTCGAGCTGATTATTCTGAATGGGAATGTCTTATCATTGTGTTAAAATTGGTGGCAGTTTTTGCGCTTCCTTGTTTCAAAAGTTTATGTCTCAGTATGCTTTTGTTTTTTAATAAATAAGCCAAGAAACTAAAATAGAATATTTACTAATATATAATTCCCTTTGTATATCCATAATGATCATCTTCTTTGTATTCAAGAGAGTAAGACATTTGCACATTTATTTTGTAGGCATTACAAAAAAATGAATATGCAACAAAGCACTGGATGAAACTAAGAGAGGAACATGTATCTGTTCGATCTCATCTTTGCACACTTCCTGATAAGTTGTCTTATGATGTAATGGTTCCTGTAGGATCAAAGGCTTTGATGAGAGGAAAGATGGTCCATACCAACGAAATACTAGTTTGCCTCGGTGATGGTTGGTTTGTAAAACGCAGTGCTAAGGAAGCAGCTGAAATATGTGACAGACGAATAAAATGTAAGTTTTGTTAAAATAGTTTATATGAGCCCAAGACTTTTATTTTGATAAGAGCCATCCCGTTGTGTTATTCAATATTCATAAAGTATTTTATTCAGTCAAAACACAACATCAGTATGTAGTCATTAATACTTAGTTTTGGCTACATGTTTCGGTTTCATTTCACCTTCATATAATAAGTATTGACCCAAAGATGGTTTGATGAAACCAAAACTATGTATTATTGTTACAGTGCAATGACCAATTGATAGTGTATCATGTACAAAAACTGACTGCTTCAACAGTTTTACAACATAGGCAACCAACTGATTTGTATATAATACATACGGAGTGTGGTCACATATTCCAATTGCAATGTAATGTCACATGGTCTTAACTTGGTTACCGATACATAGATTGAATACTGTTGTTTTAGCAACCATATTGAGGTCTACAACAAACACAGCATTGAAGATATTTTAAAATTGATTACCACTCGAATTTTAATAGTTTTAAACGTAAATAAGAACTCTTCATAGATTATTTTATATTCCAAATGTAAATGAAATGGGATCCCATTGAGTACTACCTTTCTGTACCTTTAACAAATGTTCTTTATTGGCCTGATGATGACGGCTCATGGTCCAAACATGTAGCCACAGTGTAATCTATTGCATACATTATTTACTATACTGATGATATTTTGTACTGAGCTTATATAACATGTATTATTGACTATATATTGATGTTGTGTTGTGACTGAATTAAATATCTTATGAACCAGGATTTTTAGCTCAATACCTGCAGCTGTCACATTTGAAACACATTTATTTGTGAGCTACATTCATTGTCATGCTGCTTACTTGAAACAAAACAGGATGGTAGAAAGAATGTGAATGTAAATTTGTTATGTGTAGAAAATGGGCATGCCTTCTGCCCTGCTTTTTAAATATATGTCTATAATACTTGTTTCGGTTTCTGTAGTATGTGACAACATGCTGAAAGACTTGGAGAGAGAGAGCAATTTGCTTCTTACCAGGAAGCAGCTTCCCATGGAGCAGGACGCTTTCGGAGCTGAGTTTAGAGGAGAGATATTAGAACCTTATGATGAGAAGAAAGAGGCTGAGTGGAGAGGTAACAGCACAAATTATACATTTTGAACTCCTTAAACATTTCAGGATCAACCCTGAATACACCCGTATATATACGAGGCTTATTCAGAAAGTAAGTACCGTTTCGCTGTAAAAAAAAATCGAGTAGGGTTTTGTATAAAATTTTATTGTTATCAGAATCTACATTCTTCAAACTATTTTTCCACATATTCGCCGCCATTATTGAGGCACTTGTCGTAGCAGGGCACAAGTTTTTTTATACCCTCCTCATAGAATGCGGCTGCCTGTGATGTTAGCCACTACTGACAATGTCATAGAGTAGAGTCCTTGAAATCTGAGGAAAGTGCAGGGACAGATCGGAAATTGTGAAACGTCTGTCGTCACGCACTCTTTCGTTGACCTTACACACCAAATCATCATTCACCCACTTCGCGCCTCATCGTGCACTTTCTCTCGTCCTTCATTGAACATCTGAACACATTTCTTAACCATGCCAGCACTCATCGCATTGTCGCCATACACTTGACAGATCTGGTGATGAATCTCACTTGGTAGCACATTCCTAGCGTTCAAAAAATGAATTACAGACCGTATTTCACAGTTGGCGGCCCCTTCCGTTGTCTTAAACATGTTTAACACACAGGAACAAACATAAACATACCACGAAATGGTGTCTGTGGCTTCACAATTGATACAAGAAGTCACTGCACATGCGCAAAGTGACAGTCTCGAGGATGCGCGAGAGATATGTGCAGACGGTACTTACCTTCCAAATAACCTATGTACACCACATGTGCTGGGCCAAACCTGAATATATTTCAATATATAAACAGCTAGAAGAATCATGACAGTTTTGGTCACTTGTACATCTCTGTTATGGCCCGCCAGGGCTACCACCAAAATATCCCTTGCAGCGTCACGCTACCCCTTGGCAGATCCTATAGGATGTGGGTTCCCCAGAGGGGTGGGGTAACAAAGTGGTCTACTGCCTGCACTAACTCACTGCTGCAACTCTCCCATAGGAAGAAAACATCAACACATATTACAAGTTACACTTTACTGTCAGTAATAAAAATAAAAATAATACAGAAAAGACAAACAAAATAGAATAGAATGAAATGAAATGAAATACAAAAGAACAAAGAAGGTTGCACACCGAGAAAATTACTAAAAACCCAAATACTAATCTCTTCCAGGGATCACCAGTCCAGGGTGCTAAATTAAAACAAACAGTAAACAGTAGACCATAATCAGTAAACCATAATCAGAAAAACCGGCAATGCACTTACGCTCCAACCGAGTATGTGCCCAGATAGCGAGCATTCCCCTCATGCGTCTTGCTCCCGTCACCATGTCTCAGAAACTCAACTCGGCCACAGCGCAAGGGAACAGCCAGGGGGGAGAACAGACCAGGGTCACGACCAACACCAGCCCTGCAAGGGTTGCCAATTCACCCACACAACTTACAAATATTTTCATGGGCATAACAATCTCGCTTTCTTTCACAGTTCAACATCGTCAGAAAGAAAAGGAATATCGACAAAAACTGCATGAACTTCGTAACAAAGAGAAAACCAAGATTGAGGATGCTGAGAGCCTATGGAAAAGATTAGATGAGCTGGAACTGCAAGAAGAGTTGGAGGAGGAGCTGGACAGGTGAAACAGTGTCAAAAATCCTCACTTTCACTTGCAACATTATGCACTACAAATTTTTGGATTCTCAGACATTCTGTACCATCAGCAGTGAAACTGTTTTTATCTAACAGTTTCTCTTTCCTTTTCCTCTTTATCTGCCTTTCAGTTTTCTCACACGTAGATTACTTACCAGTACAATGCTTTGTAATCTTATCCAGTGTCTGGTATATCCAGCTTATGAGATGATATCAGTAACATTTTCTGTGCTGTACTTTAACGTGACGGATAATTACTGCGCTTCTGGCGTAAACGAGCCAGCATGGCAGCAGGAATTTTCTGTATGTACAAGAAGTCTTCTCAGGCAATTAGCCATGGAAAATGGACATGGGTTCCATTGTGAAGATTCAGGTGTACCAAGATGTGATGATTTGTCATTGGGCGAGTGGCTTCAGACATTCTGTAGGATCATTGTGCCTCCATCTCCAGGATCAAGCAGTCCAGGAATGATTCCTTGTACTGATTAAAAACATTTAGAACTGTTTACCCAATGACACATCACGTATGAACGTCAGACCTTACAGAAACCACTGTTGTAGACTCTTTGCTTCCATAGACAGGAATCTCTGAAACATCAGATATCTACTCCTAAAATCATTTATCACTCCTTATCCATTTAACGGCTCATAAGAGATTTTCCAGGTAATGTGAACTGAAGTGTACACACTGTTCAGAGTGAAGTATGTTAGTGATCATAAGGCAGTTCAGTCCGTTTCACATCATTACATATTTCCCTGAGATTCATTTTAGTGTTACACTCACTATACTCACTCCCTCCCCCACCCCCCTTGAGATGGCCACTCTTATTATTATTTCATAACAAAATTCTTTGTGCCTGATTTGTAAACCATATCGCAGTTGTACATTCACTCCTTTGCAACTTCCCGTTTACACCATTACAGTACTGTGTGAATATTAAATTTGTAAGTTCCTTGGTATATAATATAACCAGTACTCAATCATATTTTATCCTGTCTCATGTTTCGATAAATATCTGTGCCTAAAAATTGTGACAGGTTGCATGCAGAGCGCAAAGACGTGGAACATGATGATGATGATGACGACGACGACGACAATGAAACTGATTCTGATGATGAAAGTGACACGTTGGAAGGTGATCTGGCTGCAAATTTGCTCTTAGATCAGATTGGTGGAGGTAATGGCCTAATACAACAAGACAGTGCTGTACATGAACACACTGTATTAAATGGAGCCAGAGACGTTTCCAGACCACAGGCACAAAATGCAGGTTCTTCGTCACAGAAATCTTCAACCAGACGAGTGTCATTCGCAGATGAAAGGACTCCAAAAATAAATGAGGACAGTGACTGTGAAAGTGATTCACTTGCAGAATCCTTGAGGATTGAATTTCGACACACACCTATTGACAGCCAACCACAACAAAGCAGAAAGGCTGACGAACATCCAATACAGACTCCAGCGGACATTTATAAATGTATAAAAGAACTAATGTCAAAAGATGGCTTACCGAAGTCAATCCTAAAGAATAAATCATCTGATTTGGAGGGTAGTAGTGATATTGGAATGCAACGTATGCAATGGCTTAGTCAGCCAGAATCTGTTCCCATAATAACACAGGAAACAGAAGAACCTCTGTGGAACACTGCCACACAGCAGCCAGTAGAGGAGCTGGAAGAATGCCCAGTGGTAATCATGTACATTAATATTTTAGTCATAGCTGACTTTCAAACCTTTTCTTGGGGGTTTCCATTGTGAAACTAGTAGAACAAGGTGGAAGTTTCATTACGAGGTCTTTGCCGAACTGTGACCAAATATAATTGAGAGTTGAGATCTGCGAAGGGCAGACTTCTTCACATAGGGACTCACAGCACCTATCTAAACAATAACAAAACATCATATATAATTTTCACATTTGTACTATGCATCTTAATGTTATCAAAGTTTTATTTCTTTCAGATGAGACATCCCCGTTGTGTTGATCAGTAAAACGCAGTCAAACGCAAATTTTAATGTTTATATAGCTAAGAGGTGTTTCTACATAGCTTGTCGTAACAAGTGCGTGTTTCGACCTCTGTATCGGCCATCATCAGGTTGTACACTTTCTTATTATAAAGCAAATTATGCAAATATATATTGTATTGTTTGCTTTGTGATAAGAAAGGGTACAACCTGATGATGGCCAATATAGAGACTGAAACACGCAGTTGTTAAGACAAGCTATGTAGAAACACCTCTAAGCTATGTAAACATTAAAATTTGCGTTTGAGTTTTGCTGATACATGTGAAAGTTTTATTTATTCACTAACTGATGCAGTAGTGAGTTGTCTTAAAAAACAATATTAAAATTTACATTAAAATAGCTCCAACGTGTTTCAGTGTTAACAGTTACACCATCATCAGGGAGCACATTAATTTGTGCTTACTAAAGTTACAGTTGTTAAAATAGTCCATTAAAATACAACGGTGTGTGGTTAATACAGTGGTAGTGTGGCTGCATATATTGGGTTTTTATTGGTGTCTGTATGTTGCACTTTTCGGCAGTAGACTCGCTAGTGCATCAGTTGGTGAATAAATAAAACTTTTATCATGTATAATGTTACATTACATGCTACCCAAACAGCCTAAGACTGTACATGGCTGTAGTCTCCACTGCATGGTCACAGCTAGGCTCACCTCAGAATGGCCAGGCAGCATTGTACCTCATAAAGGGAATGTTAATCCTTTCGGAGGACACTGGTAGCTATAGCCACTGGGGACATTTTTTAAGTCACTAGGTTTAATGGTGTATGAATGGTATAGATTTAGTGGTGTGTGAATGGTATAGATATAGTGGTGTGTGAACGGTATAGATTTAGTGGTGTGTGAACGGTATAGATTTAGTGGTGTGTGAACGGTATAGATATAGTGGTGTGTGAATGGTATACATATAGTGGTTTGTGAACGGTATAGATTTAGTGGTGTGTGATTGGTATAGATATAGTGGTGTGTGAACGGTATAGATATAGTGGTGTGTGAATGGTATAGATATAGTGGTGTGTGAATGGTATAGATATAGTGGTGTGTGAACGGTATCGATATAGTGGTGTGTGAACGGTATAGATATAGTGGTGTGTGAATGGTATAGATTTAGTGGTGTGTGAACGGTATAGATTTAGTGGTGTGTGAACAGTACAGATTTAGTGATGTGTGAACGGTATAGATATAGTAGTGTGTGAATGGTATAGATATAGTGGTGTGAATGGTATAGATATAGTGGTGTGTGAACGGTATAGATATAGTGGTGTGTGAACGATATAGATTTAGTGGTGTGTGAATGGTATATAGTGGTGTGTGAATGGTATAGATATAGTGGTGTGTGAACGATATAGATTTAGTGGTGTGTGAACGGTATCGATATAGTGGTGTGTGAACGGTATAGATTTAGTGGTGTGTGAGCAGTATAGACGTAGTGTGTGAACGATATAGATTTAGTGGTGTGTGAACAGTATAGATTTAATGATGTTGGAACGGTATAGATTAAGTGGTGTGTGAACGGTATAGATTTAGTGGTGTGTGAACGGTATAGATTTAGTGGTGTGTGAATGGTATAGATTTAGTGGTGTGTGAATGGTACTTTCCTTCTTGCCAGCTTTCCAACAACAGGAAAGTAGTCTGATCACTATTACAGAAATTGTCAGGGGTCTACTTCTTGGTCTGTGATCAGTGCAAGGTCCATATAAGCTTATTACCGCAGTTCATATTGGAGGACTGCTTGAAGTTTAATTTAATGGAGAAGGAGTACATCAGAGCTGCCTGGCAAAGTACATCCAACAGACACTTCTGTTATTCTAGACTGTTTATTTTTGATTTGTGGTACACCCTATCTGACCTTAAATAAGCACCATGCCAGGACTGGGAGTGGAGCTGAGTAGTCAACTTTATGCTTCATCACCTCTGTCACCTGGTTTGTATTATATCCTGATCATTTCCTATTTGACAATCAAGTCAAGATGCTGTGTCACTGGGTGAGTGGTTCCTGGAATATCAAAGGAATTAAATGCCTTCATTTCTAATCTTCCTCCTTGAAGATGAAGGCACTATGGTCCTTTAAAGTGTCAGGAACCTCTCACCTACCATAACTTCACATTCATGAAGACTTCAGTCCTCAACAACCGCAATGTCAGAATCTAAACTCAACATGTCCTGTTTTGTTGTAGCAGAGGCCTAACGGAGGGGAAAAAAAAAATACTTAATTTTCATTAGTTTCGCTTTTGTGCAAAAGCCAGGTAGTTTAAAACCACTGAATAAAAATGTTCAAAGGCCTTTTTCCACTTCTCGTCCTGGTTCTTAATTTTTCTAGACAACCCATGGATCAAGAGAAAAATTTTCTGAGATGTGGGGAAAAGTATTTTCTTTATGACAATAATTTTGGTGAAAAATTGTGTAAGACACATTCTGATTTATAGGGTGTTAGACCTGATATAAGTGGGCCGGGTAGCGTAGTCGGTATAGCGACTGGCTACAGGCTGGACGGTCCGGGGATCGAATCCCGATGGGGGCGAGATTTTCCACACCTGTCCAGACTGGCAGTGATGCCCACCCAGCCTCCTGTACAATGGGTACCGGGTCTTTCCCGGGGGTAAAGAGCGGCCAGGGCGTGACGCTGACTCCTCACCCCCTATGGGCCATACAGCCTGTACAGAGCCTTAGTGCCTGTACAAGGGTGCACTTTCTATACATGATATAAAGTAAACTTTATTCTAAAGGTAATCAAACTATACACTTTGTTCCAGGAAAACCGAAGGATGTCCTGCATCCCCTCTTTTCCACGTCCCTCACTCCTCTTCGTAAGGGTCATATTCCTCTGCACTGTCATTGTAAAATAAAATGCCATATCACATTGTAATTACTGTCTTGTAGGTGTTTGGAGATGTGCTTGAACACACTGCAGGAGAGCCATCACTACCAGAACCAACCACACAAACACGCCCCGTGAGCAGATTCAAAGCTGCAAGATTAGCAGCTAAGAGATAACAGGATTCTCCATAAACGTACACCATTTGTATCTGTAACCTGTGGGCTTTGAATGAATTATGCAGCGAGGCATGTGCAGTTATACGCATGTAAGATGCAAAGTATAAATGGAACATTTTCCTACAATTACCGTGTTTCTTTTTAATGGTGACTTTTCGAGGACATATAGTAGTCTCCAATGTTCATGATTTTAGCCTCTTGTGACCACCCATTTTAATATTATTGTTTCAGCCTTTCTGTTTCTTATTCCAACAGATCCAAGGGAGACCACATAGCTGGTGAATCAGCTTCCCTGTGCTGCTAATGCACAGATCACTCAACTCAGTCAACCTGCCCTTCATTGAGGTTGATTGCTGTCATGGCTTCCTAAATGAGACTGTCTTTCAATCATCTAACCCTTTTGTGACTACAATACTTTTTTTTTAATTTTCATTGTTGGGCCACTCTTTAAAACTAGAATAAACGCTAAATGAGGAATTATTTTGATTGTCTCCCTCTGTTTTTTCTTCTCGAGAAATAGTATGTAGGGTTTATTTGTCCCAATGAACCCTGCATGGGGTAGGTGGAAGAGGGCATTTTTGAAGAAAAGTCGTTAATGATAGAATAGTTATATTGTAACTTAAGTTTTACATTTTTTTCATGTTTTTGGGTGCGTTCTCAAAATTGCAAGAAGCGACCATCAGCTTCATCATGTCTGTGCGACCATCCCTCTGTCCATCTGTGCGCATTGAACAACTTGACTCCCACTGCACGGATTTTAATGAAATTTGATATTTGAGCATTTTTTCTTTAAATCTGTGAAGAAAACTCAAATTTAATTAAAATCAGAAAAGAATATGGGCACTTTACACGAAGCCAAATATACGTTTTTGATTATTTCTCTCTCACTTCCCGAATACAATACACAACTCACGTATAAATGCATGTAAATCACAACGCACAAAATATGAAAGTACCTATCGTGCTTTTCTCACTGAAATACACTCAGAATTGGCTAAAGTATGTTACAACAGTCACCCGCACAGCATTGCACACAGTACCATTTGTACATGGTTGTTTCACAGGAAAATGCATTCTGACTACTTTCACAGAGTAGAGATAGTTCAAGGTGGATGGCAGCATGGTGTCCCAGTACTTAAAAGGACTATTTGTAAGTGGGACATGTATGTCCCACTTGTCACAAAAGGGTTAGTTTATGTCATGCTACCAAAAGAAGTAAAAATATATCTCCCTTTTTGGGTTATTTCATGATTAATATTTTTTTAGTTCTTGGAATGAAGTGGTTATTTTACATTGCAAACAGATTCTGGCATTCATGGTGGCTTATCATTCCCCATTCATTCACAGACATTCTCCACTGTACATTACATTAGGCTACCAGTGGAAGTAATTTGTAATATTCAAAACTAAAGCTTGGATTAGGTGATCCTGTCTAGCTGGCTGGCATCATGGTTTTGACAGTCCTTCCAGGAGTGTTGGGTTAATTCTTTAAAAGGGGAACCACTCCCACATTTAAGGCTTTCTCCATTTCTACAGGTGTGCTTGCTTCCATCCCCTCTGGTCTGCAAACCAACCTCAAGTGCTTACCTGCAGCAAAGGTTTTCATTGCCATGGCTAGATGTGGTATGCTGGAGGAAGTGATATAACAGCTGAAGGGAAATTTAGAGGTGGTAAATCCATAGTAGTTGCTGCAACCTGTATAACCACGAAGTTAGATTAACCTTTAGATGCCTAACGTCAACTACAGTTGACGTACTGCACCACTAACCTCCAAAGTTGCAATTTATATATTTATTCAACAAATATAGGTACCAAATATTTTTAAAATGGTGTATACTCTGTTTTTTTCTCTTCAAAATGCAGTTTGTTTCAAAATTCCAACATATTTGGTTCCCGTATTATTCACATTTTATATACAGGATGTGCTAAAATTAAAAAAATAATTCCGGCACCAAAAGGTTAAGTGGCAGTATTTCTAACTTGCCTTTGAGAGCCCAATTAAAATCTTACTTGGCATATTCATTATCCTGACTGAAGTTCTGCAGTTTTCTGCTCTCCCTCCAGATACTTACATTAGGCCATAAATTTTCTTTCATAACTTTTCCAAACCACTGATGCCTGTCATTCAGCCTAAATTAATGAGCAACCTGTGTACAGTATGACTACATTTATAAGGTAGTAGTGCCAGTCAACACTGACATTTTCACCGGAATATGCACCCTATTAAAAAAAAAGTGTCCACTCATATGCACTTTTCACCTTTTACATGCCATGTATACCCATACGAGATGACCCCCACTTCACGATCTTCGGGGTTTCAGGAAAATACCCGAGACATTCTGACCCTTGAAGATGATGACACTGCAGTGCGTTAGAGCATCGGGATCCGAGTGCCTGTAGACCTTGAAAATCGTATACAGAACAAGTTTGACTTAATGCATCCTCATAAAGCAAGTCCCCTACCCGTATTTCAGATGATGCATTAAGAAAAACAAACCCTAATCACATATTTATGTCAGTGTCAGGTAAAGCAATCCTATTACAGGCCTGGACAGGCCCTGAGGTTTCCAGGAGCTTGAGACTCCCAGATTTCAAGACAATCGGCACATGAAGGTGGTAAGGTCGTCAGCCCTACACACTGGCTGCCTTTACCCCCAGAAAACATTCCTGGTACTCATTTCTGTTAGAGGGTGAGTCAACCCCAGGGCCACAGTGAAGCTGGAAGGATTACCCGCGACCTTCGGGCTTGTAGCGCAGTGCCTCAACCAACTGCGCCGTGTACCCCTTTATGTCAATGTGCTCTTTCCTAAATACCTGTTTCATTTATTTCACATCTTCTCCTTTGTCTTTCCAGTCAACAACTTCCTGCAACATCAAGGGCCTGTCTAATTCCCTGGTTAACTTTACTTCCACTTGGTCATTTGCTGACATCCTAGTCTATGCCCAGGTTTCTATTTTATACATCAAATGAAAAAAATCTTATTTATGTAGCTCTAAACTTTTACCAGGTAGCGGGGGGTATATTCTGTAAACGATAAGGGCCACCAGGGTAAACGTACTTGCTTAAAACTTACTGTTCATATTGCATGTATGCAGTAGAAACATTAACAATGACCAAGGCATATATTAGCAGACTAAACAGAAGAGGTGAGAATTATATGCATATAGGTAAGGTAAAGTGATCCCAGTGTGGCCCAGTGGGTGGGTAGACGCGGCACTAGAAGGGGGTGAGTAGTGGTCAGCAGCACGCCACGGCCGCACTTTACCCCCGGGAAAGACCCGGTACCCATTTTACAGGTGGCTGGGTGGGCCCCAGGGCCAGTCTGGATGGGCAGAAAATCTCGTCCCCACCGGGATTCGATCCCAGACAAGTCCACCCCATAGTCAGTCGCTATACCGACTGAGCTACCTGGCATATGCATATAGGAGCAAATATAAATAATGGAATAAGATGATGTGGACATATCTTAAGATAGAAAAAAGAAAAAAAAATCTCAAAATTTTGTACTTGAATCAAAACAAATGATACCCAAGAGGCAGTGGTATATGAAGATGCTAGAAAACATTATGAAGGATATTATGCAAAGGAAGCAAAAGAGCTTTTGAACAAGACACACGGATTATCGGCTGGTAGCTGACAAACATGAAAGTTAAAATGTCCAAAACAAACTCACCACTGTCATGATGTTTTGCAATTCCAGATTTTTTAAGCTGTTAAGAAATATATATAAATAAAATGGTAATACTTTCAGTATGTGGAGGATGGACAAGGACATGAAATTTCTTTGAAACTCAACATACTCTTAAGAATTTGGTTCTCAACACAACGTAACTTTGGTTAAGGTATTGTAAAAAATAATAAAAACAACCCTTTTTTATCTGACATAATTCAGTCTGTGAAATAACAGTAAATGCACAAATAATACAACTCAATCTTACAAAATGATATTACAGTCATTCCATAAACCAATCTAACCTGTAGCACATAACCATTTTTAAACACAGGAAATTTAAAACCATATTTCACAACAATTCCACAGATAACCTGAAATTTAACCAAAGACAGTGTCAAACAAATGGAATGTATACAACATGAAGAAATTTTAGCCCACTGCAATTTCAATTTTTATGTCTAGTTGTCATTATGAAGCACAACTGCAATTATGTCTATTATGAGTTGACATACAATAGCAATACAGCCCTTATTTACATTCATATCACACAAAACAGATACGCACACACACACACACACAGAATACACAGCTTATTTGTAGAGTTATAAACTTCAAGCTGTACTTTGCCTCTTCTGGTTCTTCACTATTAAGCCATTCTGCAATATCCAACTGGGGATTCTACATTGTTCTGTGAAGTCAACGAATTATATCAGATATTGCAAAGAAAGTGCTTAATTTCCAGAATGTCCTAATTTAAAAATAACACAGAAATAGAAGTTAAATCAATGAAAAGCCATCTTACATTTATTTTTTAAACTATCACAATACAATGTATGAATGAATTTAAATTTGTGATTGAGGCATACATATAAGGGTTGCGAATCAAGTATGGTCCACAGACTTTGAATGGGAAAACCTTTCTTCACTAAAGTGCTGAAGTCAATAAAAAAAACCAATGAAATGGTAAGATGGGTATGGTATTGCCTAATCAAATGTGTTTTAAGTCTGCTTAGCACATGCTTAGTCATGTACCTGTATCAGATGGCACAACTGATATGTCAGAGAACAGCCAGAGAAGAACATTATAGTATAATTAATCCAACATCTGTTGCAAGATTTTTTACATTTTGTTGACCGTGCATCTTATTACAGTCTTTGTAAATAACCAAACTGACGCACAATTCTTTTGCTTATATTTGTTTATTCCAATTCTCTACATGTTTCGAGCAACCAAGTGCTCATCATCAGGAGAGTCAATTGTATCAGTACAACCTCTGGTATAGGTCACTGTGTGTAGGTCACTGTGTATTATGTAGGTTTAGATTGAACATCAGGAGAGTCAATTGTATCAATATGACCTCTGGTATATGTCACTGTATGTGGGTGACCGTGTGATATGTAGGTTTAGATGGAACATCAGGAGAGTCAATTGTATCAATA
>Ga0131853_10007276_pt1 | contig 20003 bp, 7 predicted proteins | sample TergutLab28metaG_FD_92764 | JGI IMG/M metagenome (GOLD analysis project Ga0131853, IMG submission 92764) | Labiotermes labralis P1 segment gut microbial communities from Petit-Saut dam, French Guiana - Lab288 P1 (version 2) (version 2) | ecosystem: Host-associated > Arthropoda: Insects >... | reverse complement strand
TTCCCCGCATTTCACGGAACCCGAAGGTTCATTACCGCACTCACAAGCGTCCGCCACCTATCTCTATCCTGGGCCCGCCCAATCCAGTCCATATACCCACAGCCCACCTCCTGGAGATCCATCTTAATATTATCCACCCATCTACGCCTAGGCCTCCCCAGTGGTCTCTTTCCCTCCGGTTTCCCCACCAAGGCCCTATACACCCCCCTCTCCTCACCCATACGCGCCACATGCCCAGCCCATCTCATTCTTTTCGATTTTATCGCCCGCACAATATTGGGTGAGGAGTACAAATCATTAAGCTCCTCGTTATGCAATCTCCTCCATTCCACCGTTACCTCCTCCCTCCTAGGTCCAAATATTCTACTCAACACCATGTTCTCAAACACCCTCAACTTCCTTTCCTCCCGCAATGTCAGCGACCAAGCTTCACACCCATACAAAACAACAGGCAAAATTATAATTCTATATATCTTGATCTTTAAATTTTTGGATAGCAACCTGGAAGACAAAAGTTTCTGCACCGAATGATAGCAAGCATTTTCTGACCTCAATCTGCTCTTAATTTCTTCCGCAATAGAATTTTGATTTGTTAAAGTTGTTCCCAAATATTTAAAATCTTCCACCCTCTCGAAGGTACTATTATCAATCCTCACACTGTGATTTTTTCCTGCATTCTGATCTCGAGACATGACCATGTATTTAATTTTATCAGCACTTACTTCCAGTCCAATCTCCCTAGTAGCAGCTACTAAAGCTTCTGCATTTTCCTTTAGAATATGTATGCTTCCTCCCAGTATATTAACATCGTCGGCATAAGCCAGAAGCTTATGTGTACCATTTAGTTTCAAGCCATCCCTGTCTACCTGAACTCTCCTAATGGCGTAATCTAAAACAAAGTTAAAAATCATTGGTGTTAGAGCGTCTCCTTGTTTCAGACCATTCCTAATAGGGAATACTTGCATAAAAGAAGATAAAATTTTAAGTTACTGATTAATGAGTTTTGAACCTTATAATGTTCTGTGTATTGTAAACACCGAAAACAGGGTAAGTTTTAATATAATTAATATAATAAGAAGTAGGAAATCACAATAACATTGATTTAGAAATTAGAGCGAATTTAAATTGAAGAATGCTTGCTTTCTCAAAGCCCTGAGTCTACTGACCCACTGCTGTCAGTATTAAAATCATGATCAACGTCGTCCTGAATGCTGAAGCTTGATGTCAGTATGACTAGTGTGCTGTGGGCCTCTCCTTCGTCCGTTTGGTCGTCCTAAATCTCGTTGTGTCCTCGCTAGTCGTGGGAAGAGTTTTTGAAAAAGCGGTTTGGTTCCATTATTCGCAAGTGATTTCTTAAATCATTGAAATGTGTGGAAGGAAGCTTAAAGGTTTATATATATATATATATATATATATATAACTCTAATTTCTAAGGATTTGAGAGTTTTTTTCACGTTAGTAAACAGATAGATTCTCACTGCGTTTTAAAAAGTGATGTTGAAAAGAATATTTGAGTCCAAGTGGGAGGAAGCATTAGGAGAATTGAGAAAACGTTTTTAAAATAATTTATTAATTTTTTAATTTTCATTAAATTTTATTAGGATTATATAAGAAGAAGGGTGTGCTGGGCTCGATTTAGTAGTGGGGAAGTCACAAGTTATTGGTGTTGTGAAATGTGAAGTGACGAAGTCACTTGTAATAACAAGAAGTAAATGAGTGGAAGGTATTTAATTGAAACCTACATAAATGCAGTAGCAGTGGGTGCAGAGGCTAAATTAATTTGCTTAGGGACGAGTGGCTCTAAACGTTTCGAATATCTGAGTGTCTAATAGTTTTGAAGGATGTCTGTGGTAGATTAAATTATTTATTTACTTAAGTAATGGTTTTGCAGTATTGGCCCTCGGATTGCAGACTGATCTTTCATTACAAGAGCTGCTGCACGGTATTTTTTACTGTCGGAGGTTTATATGTCTCTGTAGAATATTATTATTATTATTATTACAATTATTGTTGTTGTTGTTGAACATTACGTCTAGGTATAGCCTGACAATAGCGTAAAAAGAAAACAAAGTATTAGGGTCTCATGACTGATAAGACAAATGATCCACAATTATCAGTTAAAATATTTTACATTCATTCACTAACTCACTATAATATGGCAGAGGACTTACTAGCCTAGAAACCAACTTGTAGAATTCAGTGCTACGTAGAATTTTGAAGACGTTTTGTGTGGAATTTTATCCATTTGTCTGCTGTTTTTAAGTGAGTATGTACTGCACTTTTGACTAAGTACTACAGGTGGATGACAGCATCGTTCATTACACCTACCAGCTTACCGAAACAGTGTAAATTTTCTGCACTGCTCTCCGTACCACCATACGCCTTCAGAATTCAGACCGTGATTATGTAACTCTTCTATCTTTATAAAAAGTAACTCAGCTGGGTAAATTTTGAGCAGGATTTTAGCTTTTCTCTCTCTTCTTTCTTACCAATCCCTTTCATATACACAGGCCACGAAAAAAGTTTCTGCAATGTTTCATGATTACAACGCACTAAATAATATATGTTACTATCCTTTGTTGTTTTCATAGTCAGTAACACAAAGTTTGTATAACACAGAGGGAGTTCTTCCTTCTGAGCTGTAAGGATCGACTTCTTTGTAAGCCTCTTAAGTCTGCTCTATAAGTGGTTTGCCACTGTGTGATAAGCTTTGCGGTTTGTTGCACGCCTCTGGTTGATTTTACTCTCTTGTTTCACCAGATAAAGCTGCTCAGTCGCGTAAGTGGTAACGTTAAACTGCGGCGGATAAATGTGCATAGAAATTAATTGCACCAACATAATTGTCCTTTTTTAATTCGGCAAGATCAGAAAATCTTAATTTTTAAAAGACATATTTTTGGTCCATTTCTTTATCCTAGGTGAGATAAAGCACCAAAATAATGACACATTCACAGACCGAGACAAAGCAGTTCTAACACTTGGATTCAAGTCTTCTGGAATGTTACACATCTTCGATGGAAAGTTATATTCAACATTTCGAATGACGGCATTTCTTTGCTCTAGAGCGTTAGCTGATGTCTTCGAATGTGCAGAAAAATGTCCAGTTTCTTAAATACTACCATAATATGTGATTTAACAAAAGAGCATATTTAAATTTACGAAACTTTTTGTGCGGAAATTATATGTTTATAATTTAGACTATTACATAACAAGGGAGATTAATAATTGTCAAGAAAGATTCTTATTTCACAGATTTACAAAAAAAAAACAGACAGTTTGAGGAAAATAAACCAACACTGTGCCCTATAGTCCATTTATTTACCATCGGCCCAAATTATTTCAACCTAAGTGGCAACCATCAGGTTAAGTATTGTACTGTACCTTGCTGGCAACAATGCACATAATATTCCAAGCTGTTGGTTTATTTACCTGATGTACTGAACTACGCAATAATAATGCGTTAAAAATCAGGAACACCCTCCGTTAAACAGATCACACCGTATTTTTGCAACTATAGTAGGACTCGTAGTATGAGGCGTCTGTCCTTCCAAGTTTGGTGTAGTTATGTTACAGGCAAATGATGCGCGCAAATGGCGAGGACGCTCGACCTTCATCTGACCCGGAAACTCAGAAGACTTCCTTTACATTGACGTGGCCCAGATTTAGCTCTGACTGTTATTAATTTCGCCGACATATTTTAATTTCAATCCTAAATATATAAATGAAATCTATTGTAAGCATGAACTGACCTTAACCGTTTGACGCCTGACTACCCCTATAGGGGTCTTAACGAACCGCTAACCTCTAAAGTTGCATTTTATATATTTATTCAACAAATATAGGCATTGAATATTTTAAACATGGTATATACTCTCCGTTTTTTTTTCTTCAAAATACAGTTTGTTTCGTAATTCTAACATATTTGGTTCCTCTATTATTCACATTTTATATACAGGTGTGCCAAAATTAAAAAACTAATTCCGGCGCCAAAGGTTAATCAAAACCTGTTTGTGATTCCACTGTGATGCGGCAGGTGGTGCCCATGACGTCACTACACTCGTGGTTGAGTATGATGTATGGAAAAAGCTCCTAAACTCGGTTAACATATTAAAATTTTAACGTCTTCACGTGACACGTGAAAGTAACTGTCACTGTGAAGGAATCAGCGTGTTAACTTTCGGAACTGTTATGTTAATAACAACCTAGTAAAATTAAAATAAGTTGAATATCAAAGATAGAGACAAAGAGGAATTTAATTAAGTAAATCATTTTCTGTTGCGATGACTTCTATGTATTTGACTAACACATGCATTACATAAGAGAAACACAAGGAATTAAGCAGAAATTAGCGAGGAGTTCCATTTATAAATAAAGAAGAGAAAATGTTGAGCCCAGTATTCTCACAGCCAGACATCCCAGTAGCTGCGCGGTCTAAAGACTGGGTCTGCAACGGCTCGTTTTTGGGATTGTGGGTTCGAATCCCGCCGGTAGCATGGATATCAGTCTCTTGAGAGTGTTGTGTGTTGTTAGGTAGATTTCCCTGTGTCGGCCTGATCACTTGTCCAATGGAATTGTACCGAGGTTGGTGTGTCTGAGTGTGATCGTGAAGCCTCGATAATGAGGGGACCATGGTCCGCTAAGGGATGTTGCGCCATGGGAAAAAGCAACAGTCGGACAAAATTTAATTCAGTATGCGAGTAATCGATTTATGAATTTTCGTTTGTAATAGGTGAAAATGTTAATTTATTGTTGTATTATTTTGGAGCCAATTTTCCCTTATATCGGCTTCTTCCTCTTTCAATCTTATCGTTTTTCTCGTTACATCTTCCCGGTTGACGCCTGTTCCTGTATCTTCTCGAAAGTGCAGAACGTCACGACGTCTCTAAGCGATCTGCGCAGAAACGACGCATCACGACGTCTCTCATTTTTCCCCTGGCATTGCTGTGAAATTCACTCGTCTGAGTGTTAGTAATATTGCATACATAAAACTGATAAATTTTTTGTTTTTACTTTGCTACTAAAGATATTACCTAATATTTTATGCATTTACCGCACACGTTTAATTGAGCGTATGAAAATGGCGAAGAATATTAAGCAAATACCTTATATAATATTTGTTTTATTTTGTCCATACTTAGGTACGGTTATGTGTTCGGTTAAGTTTGTATTTCAAGGGAGGAATTTTTAACTTAGGAAGTATGTAAAGATTTTAAAATGGAAAGTAATTGGATTTTTTGCTTTTCGAGCAGTTTCCGAGGAAGTATTGTTTAAAAGTAACTAACAAATCCTGCGAAATTGTGGAAAATTTCATATACGTGGGACAAATATGCGCAAAAATCAAGATTTACATTAACTTTATGTTTATCCTGCTAACGTGTTGTTTGGCATCTTTTGTCTTCTCATATCACATCCCAAATATTTAAATATATAGAAGTATAATTGTAGTGGTTGTTGTGTGGGTGTCAAATGTGGCGTATCATCCTAGCAGGGTGTGAAAAAAAACTTCTGAAAAGAATGATGCATTTAAAAGGTTTATTTAATTTAACGTTTCTTAATTAGCAGCTTCATAACAGATACATTCCGCAGAATAGTAGCTATGCTTGTCTAGACTGGTGAAACTGACGTCATGTATCGCAGGCAGCATGGGAAATCTAAGACGACACCATTAAACTACTTCCTAAATAATTGCTTCCAATCATGTATATGTGTCTTCAATTTCCGGTTCCCAAAAAGATAAGACAGTCTGGCACAGACATGTCCTGCATCAATTTCTCTGACAGCGTACAGCTGAATGTGACTATTCTACCAGTAATAAAAAATGTGTCTATACATTACATTTTGAAGCAGTGATGTAATACATAATACTTAAGATAGAATTGAGTATCCCCTACTCGAAGTGACCCAGAGGCCACCCTTGCAGTCACTGTCCTTGTTGTAAATGATGATGACGATGGTGATATTTCCGTATGGTCTTTGCGATGGGTTCCCAAATATTGTCTTCAAACTTGCAAGGAGTGTAAGGTACTAAGTTTTTACAACAATTTTGACATATATTATCGTCTCCTGAAATATGATGCTGTGTTGGTCGTCGGTAAATTGTCATTTGACACAGTGCTCCTTCCCAAAACACTGTACACTGCAGTCTATAACTGCTTTATCCTGCTTCACTTTTTTTGTCATCGTCCTTATATAGAAAGAAAAGAAATTCGCACACAAAATGCCGTAGTGTGAGTTCTTATTAAAAAGACAAAAACTCTACAGAAAATGTGTTCTGCAGCTGAAGAATCAAAAAACCAACTAAATGCTACTTCATATTTTATTTTACTTCTTATAGGTTCAACATGTTTCGAGCATTAATATACCCATCATCAGGAGCTCGCGACTATGATGTTATTTACCACAATGGTCGTGTCGTTCTTGGTTTGCTGTATGTTGGAGGTGAGTTGCAGTTAGGCTGGAGTAGTGTCCGGGCTGTAGCCCAGGGGACGGTACTGTAAGTACTTCTTGAAGATCAGTACAGCCATGTCAACCCTCGCGAAAAACGTATCTGTTCCCAGATGATTGTTTTCTATTGATGCAATTTTGCAGATGGCTACCTAAACAAAGTGCGGCGGAAGGCTTGTTGCAGAGCGACCTGTGGACGCACGAAGAATGTTTAATGTGTGAGGGTGCGTTTCACTTCGAAAACAGTGACCTTTGAGTGCGGCGTAATCCTCGTGTTAATCGCGAAACATTGGTTCCTAATTCGTTTCAGTGTCATTTTTGAGCTGGTATGGTTGGGGACGTCGTAATTTCCATCTGCTAAGTGATACTACTATTTTGGGGAATGTGTTCTTCCGGGACTCTTTGAAGATATGCCTATTATTGTGAGACAGTGAACGCAATGTTATCACGACGGAGATGCAGCACACTATGGGCAAGGCTTCGGGTATTGTTTCAACACGACATGCCTATGGAGGAAGAATGGACATAGATGACCGCTTGCATTGACTTCTTGTTCGCCAGATGTAACTGTAATGAACTCGCTTGTGTGAGGACACTTGAAGGAGCACTTATACACATTCACTTTCTCAGAATTGGTGACGTAACTTTAGGCAGCTGTGGCAGAGTTCCATGTCAAAAACACAGAGTTTTGTTCGAGAAAATGCGGAATGGCTCACTGAGGTCTGCCTTGAAAGCCTTTTCCAATTCCGTATCGCAACCAAGAGACGCCTATGATTTGATACCTTTCACTATTTGATGGTGACGCATATCTTTAAAAATAAACGTCTCAGGACCTATGGTTATAACATTTTGGATTCAGAATTTTAGCAAGCAATCACACTCTCAAGGCGGTGTGCACAAATTTCACTGTACCTTGTATTTTTTGACATTACGTAATTTTACTAAAGTATTTTGATATTTTACCGACCGTGAATATCAGTACATTTATCTTAGTAATTAACCAACTTGATGCACAAAATTTTTGTTTTACAGTAAGTTTATTTCATGCCTCTACATGTTTTGAGCACATGGTGCTCGAAACATGTAGAAGCATGAAATAAATTTATTGTAAAACAAAAATTCAAGTTGGTTAACTACTAAGATAAATTTACTAAAGTAGTTAAAATAAACCAATGGTCAGTTAGATCTTAGTAATGAAAGAGGAGAATATGTGGTATAGGTACGTGATTCACTAAAAACGATACTTAATTTTGGACGTTGAAGATTCGAAAGAGGGACCGCGTGATGCTGTTATAAATGAAGACGTCGTGTGAAGAAATTTTAAAGGTCTATTTAATGTTACCTTATAGAAAGGAGTACCGATTGAAAAGGGAAAAAGTTATGTCCGCCAAAATAATTTTGTTTGTATAGCATTGGAGAGGGAAGTAAGAAGGGTGTGTACACTATACGCTACTGACGGGACGCGCTTACTAATTTCAATTTTAAAGTTGTTCTACATCTGTGTACATGAAGAGAACGAGGAAGGGTATGACAGCATGCCCTGGGGGAACTCACTCTACGCCAGAAAGTTATGCGACATGATTTCTGCCCCCATGTGCTCCGTTTGCCATCAGCATCGCACTTCACAGCAGTTGGAGATTCCCATTGGCCGTCAACCAGAAGGATCCTTGGTCTGTGGACTGATATATTGCACTGTATCCTCTTGGTTGTTTTGATCAATTAGTGATCTGTGTGTATCCATAAACTTCTACCTTCCGTAAGACATTATTAATTTATTAATCAGTAAATTAAAACAATACTGAACCTAGTCAATCGTCCCAGGCGAAGCGAGTTTGACTTCTTTTAGGACCGAACAAATCTGCAAATTGACCGTAATTTTGACTTTCAGAAATAATGATTTTTCCGTAGTTACTGAAATTATTTGCAGGCTGCAACTTTAGTTTCATTTAGAATATAAGAGTTTTATTGTACGTAAACTGAAATTCATTACTTACACTCGTAGAATTATTCGACGATTCTCACTGACGTGAGAGCGTTTCTAAGTAAACAAAAGTAAACAAATAAATTCGAAATTTGTATGCTTGTTATTTTCCGATATGTTATTGTCTCTCAGATAATCTGCAGGTGAAAGTTCTTTTTCCCTAAGGCACTAAGCTTATTTATTCTGAAAAGCTGTTCAATTGAACAGACACCTCTATGATTGTGTATGTTAAATATTATTATCTGCCCTCCTTATACTGTCTAGAGTCATATGCTAAATAAGGGCTCTTTTCCATGGCTGGGCGGTCCTTAGTGGGCAAAGGCCTCCTCATTGTCTGGGCTTCACCATCACACTTAGACATGCCACACTCTGAAGGACTCCTCTGGACGAGTGATCAGCCCGACGCAGATACTTCCACCTGACAACACAAAACATTCCAATGAGACAGATCTTTATGCACTCAGCGGGTTTTAAACCCTCAATCCCAGCAAGCGAGCGACCGCAAACTCTCTCATTAGACCCCATGGCCACTGGAATCGGCTAAAATAAGGGGCTTGTTAAAAGGAAATTTTAATTGCTTAGTAAGGGTGGAAAACTTTGCTGAGGATGATCATTCGGACAAAAATTTTCCTTGTTCGAAAAAGTCACTATTATGTACAAATATTGGACTTTCAATTTTTAGCTAGTGCTCGTGTATAGCTTATCACTCACAAACACAACCTGTACAAAAAATATGTAGTTTGAAATAGCAGACACTGTGGAAAACATTGACATGTAATTCCGAGCGCCGGCTTATGGATAAAGATGTTGAATTATTTAAGTCACATTTTTCATATATTGTTTGATAGGACATTATACTCACACTTTCAAGATGGAAATGGTAACGATTCTTCGTGTGTCCTAAATGGGATAAATATCTTTACCAACTTTACAACGCTTAGCTTCTCAATTCCGAGGTCTGGAACGTTAAACCTGGAATTTTTGTGGCTTTACTTTTTTCTTCGAGTAAATCCGAATTAGTACGTCCGGTTAGTCTGCGATCATATTCTTCCACATCTTTTCTAATTACATTTTTATCTTAAAATTCGAGGCTACGCTTTCTGACCTACTGATAACTTCTTCAAATAAACCTTAAATATGTACTAATTAGAAGGCTTCTGTTCCATGCAAAACATATACTAATATTAGAACACTTTTACCCGTATCGGTAAGTACCAACATGGCTATTGCGCGCAGGTTAAATACGTGTATTTTCTTTACTCAAACGGAGGATACGTGTAAGATGTGAGGTCACTCCCAACGTAATTTCTTAAAATACTGACGTAGAATGTCGTGTTGATGGCGAAAGTTATTCATGAATGATAGTTACACACGAGATGGCGACCGAAAATTTATGGGTCTGTGTTCTGTAATGCATGTAGAAGGTATTATTTCAGTAAATCGAACTTTGCAGGACTGTTTGTTCTTAACACCATAGATGAATGATAATTGCTTCCGCCGAACATGACCGCAGCTTCAAATATGTAAATTATGACTTCATAATTTGCATATCATCCGACATTTTGTGTTGTGCTTAGGCAGCTGCTCACTAGGCAGCAGCACGTGAAAACGTGTAATGCATGAATGCGTGTATTATAAGGACGAGTACTTTTATTACTCAAAGTAAATAAACGTGAAAGATGAGACAGCTGGTTTCACAGCTTATGAATTATGTATAAGTTATTATTCAGCCAGGTAGTTAGGTGGTGTAAATGTTGGGATTTTGTTGAAGTTATCATCAGTAGCGCTACAGCCCACTGTGAACCTCCGTTTCCCGCAGAACCTTCTTCCACAACTCACTATCCCTGGCGACCAAGCACTATCTTTGGATCCCCAGATCCTCTGATATTCCGCCACATCATTCATCCACCTTCCCGCTCTGCTGCTTCATTTTAGTTTGGAATCCATAACTTTTTGGGGCATTTCTTTATTGTCCATTTTTTCAGGTTCCTTTTCCACAGAAAATTCATTGCTTTAATCCTTCTGTTATTATCCGTTGACCGGTAATAATGGGATAGTTCTTGACTGTACTGTATTCTGCATTCTCTTTTCTCTTTAGCTGGACCGTATATTTTATGAAAGATTCTTCCAAGATATTACTAGTCCAAAGCTGTAGTCAGTCTGATTGCCTTAAATTCCTGTCTCCCTTCCATACACCTGAACTTCTCTAACACGGGTTATATACTCGTATATCCTGATTTTCGTTTCAAGAGTAAGCTGTCATGATTGAAAGTGCCACTATTACCCGTAATAACACTTAATTGAGTCTTTTGTCTACCGAATAATTTATTCATTCATGTAATTGTTCTCACTGAGTAGTATACCCACATATTCAAAATCCATGCACGCTCTCAGATTTATGGTCCAAAAATTTATGCGTGATTCAACCGTTATTTGCCTTTTGTTTCCTGTAAATATCGTGTACGTAGTTTTTCCTTAATTTACTTTTAATCCTATTGCATCAGCTGCAGTATTTAGTGCTAGAAGTTTTTTTTTTAATTATGTCTCTTTCATCAGCGAATTCAAGCAGCTGTACGGACTTATAAAACGTTGTGCCCCTGTCGGGGTACCCATGTCTGTAATGACCTTTTACAGTACTAAAATAAACAGTAGACAGGCTAAGGAAGCTTCCCTCTTAACCCGTTCATTACTGTTAAGGGACCCGACAAGTCATTTCTTCTAGGATACATGGGTACTTCGGCTGCATTATTGAATGTTACTTGCATATTTTTGTCCTTCCAAGTCAGTGGCTTTCATTGTTTCTCTTTACGAGGAAGCCTGAATAAATCATGATATTCCGCGAGTTGTCTTTTGCTTTCCGCTCTTTCATTCTATTCATATATAAATTTATTTATATAATAATATATTGCATGCCACTTGCACGTTATATTTGCATTATTTGCCCGTTCGATAAATTTAAATTATGGAACAAACCGAAGTAATGTGTGTTTCCATTGCACGACTAATAAGTGCTAATGCTTTGATTTTATTTTCATGACAATAGTAAAGTTGAAAGTGTCCAAGTAACTGAGCAACACATAAACAAAGACGTGGAAGTACAAGTCCAGTCTCTCTTTCACTTAGGCGTTATACGAAGGTGACTGGCGTGCTTTGGCACCCACATTCTGTCTGTAGGTAAAGGCGAAGAGCAATAGCTTTCTTCGCTTTCGCGGGGCCATAATTACAGTTCAGTATTTGACTACAATTGTTGAGCTCTGTCGACTTCTCAAGAAATTGGAAAATATTTGAATTTTAGCGTAATTCACGTAAGCATATAATGCTGTTTATGGTCATATTGGTATGCATCAATAGCATAGGACATAATCTGTCGTATTCTGTGAGATTGTCTCATAACACAAAAGAGTTTCAATCCAATATTCTTACTTTAGGACACATCATTAAAGGAAAATTATAAAATAATATACCACATAGTTTATATTGCGGAGATTATAAACACGTCTAAACATTTTGTATCACATTTAATGTTTTGTTGACAGTGCATCGTGATATATCCGTATAACATAAACCAATCTGAAACTTTACTGATAACAAACATTTTGTGTCCTCTAAGAATTCTGTACGTATATTTATAGACACCTAACAAAAAATGTTTTACGCTTTTTAAAGATTTGAACATATACTTAAGTAATTTTAAAAAAATTCTATTATTTTTCAGCATGACTATACCAATTGCTGTTTATAGACAGCTGATCCTCGTGATGATGAGCAGCAAGCCTGCTCGAAACAAGTAGAGGCTTAGTATTGAAATAAAAGATTAGAAAATAGTGCATATTATTGGTTCATGTTATACAGATTTTGTATCATACTTAATTTGCGTACCTTTAAATACCATTATGATGATAATGTAATCCGTTGACATGAGGTTAGCATAAGAAAATGGAGGCAGGAGTCCCTTCTGTAATGATGTTATTTACCTACTAGTCTACATAACAAAATACGTGTATTTCTTGTTCATATCCGTGCATTGATACTGCTATATAAAATAAGTACCGACGAATGCACATATGGTTATCACGTAACACACTACGCGCTGCTCACTAAGTTGTATTTTACAACTAGTGACTCATTTTGTTGACCTTGCTGCTGCAATGTATCAATCGCACTCCATTAGGATGGCCCCTTGAGGTTATAAGAATGTCGGAGTGACATAATGAGCTAATAAAGTGGTGTTTTAATAATATATGTGTACATTCGTCAGTATTTATTTAATGTAGTCCACATGATGTCACTTTTCAGAAAACGAAAAGTTGAATCGAGGGGAAATAATATTCTCTGATTTATTTATTTATTTATATAATTTCCATAAAATCGAAAAATATATAAATCTGTCTTACATATTATGTAGATGAATATGTAATGCCAATGTCAAGTTAGATGATCGTAAGTAACCTAATTATATTTTAATAAATAATTCAATATGGTTCCCAGAATCTAATGACGTGAATGCGTGTATATTTCCTTTTGTTTTCGAACGACTTATTCAATTAGTGGCTCTTGATTGTTCAGAAATTTATTTTAAAAATCTCGTCACTCACGTAACACTTCTGCCCAATCAGTTTCGTCCCCCTGGTTACACCCTAGGCTTTGAACAATCAGGCTTCAGGCCAGGGAATGGAAGGAATTGTCACTGATTTTCAAAGATAATGGCTCAATAAATTCCTTTGGTCTGGCAGTTGCATTGACAGTGAATGATTGTCATGCAAATGAGTCAAATGCCAGATACCCTCACTCAAACTACTTTGCATCTGCGATTGTACTCCACGCTATAGGCTGCTACTACACGTTGTGGTCCATGACAATTCTACTGCCTCAGCACTGTCAGGCTTCATATTATGTAACTTCAACTAGATGCGTGTGTTGTTTATCTCCAGGGAAATGCTGCCCGGAATACTGCCACTTTTGATCCTGAGTGTCAGTGTTCTGAGATCTTGTTGCTGCTTCGCATCTGCAGTAGGCCTACCGAAGTTTATTAAATGCTGCCTCATCTCAAGTGATATTTCAGACTCTAGGTATGGAAAAATACTTCAAGTGTTACGTGATAGAGATCGAATATCGCAGTTAAGTGGCTAGCATGTTTCTCTCTGTATGGAAAATGCAGAGTTCTGTTTTCGGCCTAGTCAACCGGTTGAGATTCTTCGTGGAATTCCTCCCCAGAAATGCTAACAACAGCTTTAAATTATCCGTGAACATTCCCTTTCATATAATCGTGATTAATTCTTTATTTCCATGCGAAGCAACAGGGATTGAATGTGACATGTTAACAAGTTAACTAAGAATGTACATTGATGTAAAATTCGTTATTCTTCAACAGGTTTTAAGATATTAGATCGGTATTTACGTTGTGAGAGACGGCCAGGTTTACGTTTCTTTGCTCGATCTTTAAAGTCCCGAAAAGCGCCTATTAGATTGTTCATGTGTGTGTGTCTGTCTGTCGTTCTGCCAGCAAGTAAAGGCGCGGCTTTCACTTGACGGAATTCGATGAAATTTGGTACTGGGGACTTTGTGAAAGTCTGTCGAGAAAAACTAAATTGGTTTACAATCGGACAAAAATGTTAGTTGCTGTGAATGACTGCCCAAGTGCGTGTTATTATTGCCTGCGACATAAATACTCGGTAAAAGCATCTTTTTGGTAACAATAATTATTTTAAAATTGTCGAGAGTGGCATGTAGCCCAACAATACACAGAGAAGGCACTGTTATTTATCCACTGCAAAAATGGTTAAAGAAAACTGCCATAATATTACGTTCTACGTAAATTTCCTAACTTGTTTTATATTAGAACATTACATTTGAGGTGTCAGAGTGAAAACAACACTAGCTATTTTGCAAAATGATTTATTTCGATCAAACAGAAATGAAATGCAGGAAGAATTTAAAACGTTGAAATTTTCCCTTTATTACAAAAGCATCTTTTTACAAAACGTCACAGCCCATTCACAAATTCAGTTGGTTAGTACTGTTGTGGGAATTAGATGACTTTGTTATGAGAATAATAATAACATTCTGCGGGGAAAAATGAAGAGTTACAACAGAAGAGCTCGATATTTGGAGTTTTGATCTTTCATAGTTACCTATTTTAATATACTTATTTCGAACATACGGAGTGGTTCCGACGAATCGTGATGAGACCACGTGGCTGGCAAATCGGTGCACAACTCTCCTGCTGTTGCGCAGGTCACCTTCAGCTCTGTCAACATCTATTTTTCACTAACTAAGTGAGATTGACTTCTTACTTACTCTTTGAACAGAGACTGTTATTCAATCATTAATGGATTTTATGGCTCCAGAATATATTAATACTTCATTAAAAATAAATTTTCATGATTTTGTGCATTTGAGATAATGACATATTTTATTACTGATATTTCATAGTTCTTAGAAAACAAATAGGCGCGTTTAATTGGAAATGGAACCGATGTTCGTTGTTTTGTTACTCCAGACCATTTTATCAGTAATTCTTAAGTACAACCATCAAGAAATTAATGTAGATTCTTCTGGAATTTAAATTACTGATATGCCACTTGAGGTGCGATTAATTATTTTCAAGTTATTGAGGCATACCGGCAAATGTTATAAGTGATATAGGGCTGATGTTGCAAAATTAGAAGCGTTTTGAACTTGACTTTAGGTGTTGCCTCTTGTCCACCGGAAGGACTGATTTCGTTCTTAGCGTATATTACCTCTCGCTCGATCTGCTCTGCTTGAATGAGCTTAATTTTGAATTCTTTAGGCTAAAACCGGTAACAGGCATTCACTCGATATGTTAATATTGATAGAATGAAACCATAAACAATGACGTAATATACCTATATTACCCACTTCCGGCTAGAAAGAAGAGGGGAGTAGTTACAAGAGGAAAATGAAAAAATTCGCCTACGAAATACAGTGGTTTTAAACAAGGGTTTGGAGTATATGGTCTTAGTTATGTGGAAAGAAAAGACTGCAGTTCACAAAGGGAAACGGCACAAAAGAAGGAAAAGAAGATAGGAATGAAAGTTTTACTGCAGATAATAAGAAGATAAAAATCAAGGAATTTTATCTATTTTATAAGTAATAAAAAATTTACAAGATTTTCTGTGAATGGGTGAGCTTTTATGTTACATCGTTATTTTGAATGAACTGCTGAAATATTTAGCATAGAAATGCTGAGACAGTTTCTGTGACAGGTGTAGTGCCAGTGAATATAGCTCACAGTAACTGACCTGTATCTACTAATTTCACTTTCTAAGCTTTTATTACGAAGCTAATAGTCGTTCACCTAAACAAGAGTCCCCTGTGTGTTCTATAAACCGGAGAATTAATCGATCTTAAAAACTACCGCTATTAGGAATTATATTCCTCCATACGTCCATATTGGCCTCTTTGTTTAAGAACATTTGAAGTCCGGAAGAGCACTATTTTTAGCTCAAATGTTGATTGATCAAGCAGCAACAACCCATCTGATCTGAACGAAGGATACGTCTTTAATTTTCTAGTCAAACGTATTTGAGTTACGAGGTGCAGTTTCAATTTTAATTTGGAACTGTGTTCGTTTGGTTTATACACTACTTTTTGAATAAATGTCAGGGTATTCTGTACTAATACAACATCTTTGTGTGTATTATTTTTACAAAGCTGACTTTTTATTTTTACCCGTTATCTGATCTGGTACTCTTGTTAAGAACCCAGCCATTTTGCTCGTTACTATAGTTTATAAGAATAATTTTTTGTACGAACGACAAATTAGGTTTTATTGTTTGAAAATTCTGACGATTCAGTGATCCTTGCTGCCACCACAAGCTGTACCGAAGATGGAAGCAGTAATTTCCTCCACCACTTCTGAACTTTCGTCCAATCAAACCTCAGCTTTTTCTCAGAAGGCTTCGCTTTGTGCATAGAACATCTCGAGTTACAGAGAGAAAAGTGAGTGTGATCATAGGCAGCCTGGGTAACTGAACGACAAACTCACGGCGAGAACCGGGATTGGTAGTCTTGATTGGACGGGAGAGAAGTGACGGTACGAGGGTGAAAGTAAAAGTGGGGAAATGGATTCTAATTCAGGAAGTTGCTGACAGGTGGCAAAAGTGTTTTGACGGATTTTTATGAGGATGAGCCTATGAGAACTTGAGGTACCGTTGAATTTTCCCTGACATTTTCCACGACTGTACGAAGTATTTATTTTTGATGTACCTGTTTTTGTTACGTGTGGTGCAAATAAATATACCTAATTGTGTTAACCGGCGCTCTAATGCGTTGATGGTTCAAGTAGGCTGTCTCATTCCGTTGTATTAGTTGTCTGAGACACTGTATGAAAACGAGGAGAGAGTTAGGACCTGAAGGGATTTTAAAGAAAACTTGCAGAGTGTAATTAAATAGTTATTTAGAAAACTTCCATTAAATAAAGTTATTTTTTAGGACCTGATGTTTTCACAGTTGGTAAAATATCCGTTGGCATTTGCGGAATTCTAGCTTTCATTTCCATGAACACATCCATGTCGTTCTTCCATTGCTTTCCTATCTTCGTCTAAGTCTTTCCAAGAACTCTTTCCCTTGCAGCCTTCCAACAACAGTTTTTTTTTATTTATCAACTCGCTCATGCAAACCGCCAGAAAATTTAATAGACACGGACTATGTAATTATTAAATTAATCAGAATATAATTATATAGGCTTATAAATTAAATATTTTCTTATTCATTTGTACTCATTAAACATCTTAAAATTTTTTGGTTGCTGTAAATATTTACGAAATTAAATTACGTTTTTAAAATGAGTAATTTATTTTGTAACTGTTGTAATTACATATTTATCCATTTCTTCTCTATGGTTCAGCTCCTTCCTCCTCCAGAATATTCTTAAAAGTGTAAGTTGAAATAACAACACAATGTCCATCCTTAATAGACTGATTTACTGGAGGGTTAACATAGAATTGAAACTAATTTTATTACTATTTATGATAATATGAAAAGAAAAAACCTCCCTTCGATACCTTATTCGGACCTTAACTGGTCTTTTGCTTAATTGCAATAAAGTAAGAAATCCAGACCTGTTAATTCACTGCATACCGACTAATAACAAAGTTTAATATAAAGATGTATTTCACTTATACAGGGAACAAAAAGAACATTCTTAAGAAACAGAAATTTACGTGAAAGTGATGTAACATCGGTACGCCAGCACACGCACCGACTTATACCGACTAAGAATTGCGGATGAGCAACGATAGTTGCCTCGGTAAGATGGTACAAAGCGTAATTTGCGTGAAGAAATTTGTTACTGTGTTTTGCGTGTTACATTTTTAGGATTAAAAATACTTTTTACTGGTATGAACATTATTTTTATCCCAGGATTAATGGTGATGCTTTTATTTTTATGCAATCAATAAAAATGTAACACATTTGGAACGATATTTTGGAAACAACAGTAACAAATCAAAAATATATTTATGAAGACACCATGCAAATTTACTCTTTTGTGAGATTTGACCTTCTGGATTCAGTAACTATGAAGATTTTTATCTTGTTAACAGTCTGTGTCATCATAAATGTTCATTCTAGGATTGAGGCTGATGTATGTAATCAGAATATTGCCTCCTGTGTTGGACCAGACGCACTATTAGGATTACTATAGCAATAATAACCATACCTGAGCCAGGCCCAATGGACACACTCACTGCATTCCGTACTCCATATGAAAGCAGTTAAAGATGACGTCATCCTTTCCTTATGATAACCTACACTTTTGTGAAAAGAGAGTTTTGTAACATTGTGCTTTCTGTGGGATTTACAGTACTGATGGATATTTAATATTCTGGGAAGTTAAAAAATACGTGAACAACCTCAAACACTTACGAAATACGTGTATAAGACAGTGAATTGTGTAGCAATCTACACGCAAGTCTGAATGGCTTATCAAATCTCCCGCCGCAAAGTAATCCCTTTCCGTCTGTCACAGTCGCACGTGTAGTGAAAGTGGCTTTTTTTTAGAGAAAGGACATTCTTTGTTACCCAGTTTGCGAAGGCAAATTGTGCGTAACCTGAGTCTCGGAGTCTCTGCAAGGAGGACCTACCATAACGTAACTCTATTTATTCCTGGTGTCAGAACTATGAAGAGTGGGAAATTCTGGGTCGACTCTGTCACAGATAAAACAGTGCGTTGTATAAGGAAATACTTTTCCTGCACAACCCAAGGAAATTCAACACTGTGATTATCCGTACGTTGAATTTGCCTCAGAAAATAATCCGTTTTCTTCTCGTGTGGGGTATATGTTCGAAAACTTTGATGCCACAGATGATGCGGTTCTTAGAAACAAACAACCAAGAGGCCGTTACTGACCCATCTGTCAAATTGCAACCCACAATAGATATAATTACCGAAAATTTGAATTCTGTTGAACTTTGGAAATTTTATCAGTTTCTAAAGGCTTAAGATCCTACGTGTTTTGCTGGGAATGTCTTTCAGTTTTACGTTTTTGTGCTCCAGGCGAGACTTATCAGGTTTATGAGAAACGTGTGCTTATTTTGGAATAAGCTGTCTGGCTGCTAGGATTATTTGTAAGCTGGAGAGAAGTGACTGAAGCTGGTACGAAGTTTCTCACGAGAAAACACTCCAATAACTCAATTGGAAACCTGGCATTAAATCCAATATCATGTACCGGATTTTTTTTTCGTTTTTCTATATTTAATCTTAAGCTGCCCACCGTTCACTTAAACTCTTTAAGCAGTATGGAGATTCTATAGGCCTACCATCGTAATTCGGAGAAAGTTCAAAAGAATTCACACAAAGTAGGCATCTGGTATATTGGAAGTTTTGTTTCAACCAGCTGCCAGTATTGAATTTTCATGGACTCTTATAAACTTATGAAATGTGAAAACTTCGTGTACATATATTTATTTACTAATTTATTTACATAAATATATATTAAGAACGCCTGAAGGATACAATGCAATAGGGAAATACGTAATTTCTATTCAACAATGTTATCAGGATGATAGAATCGAAAAGATGATCTGCGGGAGTCAATATCAGTCATGTAATAGTGCCCCATTGGACAATGCTTTCGAAATTCGTACAAAATTAAGCATATATTCCTTATGTATTTTTAACATTTCTTTATCGATGACTTCATAATGTAAAGTAGAATAGAGAAGAGTATGTCATAAAATTAGGTGGGTTTACTCAAGCGCTAAAAGAAATGAGTCTTTAAGATAATATGCGATCTGATAGTGAATTGAACAATTAAATTAAAATTTTGAACTAGAGTTGAAGTGAAATTTGAGATCCGTGCAGCAATGTTTGTGAAATTTCCTGTCGTCACGGGTGTGAAAACGTGCAGCTAGGGAGTCAGGTACTAACGTCCCCCACAGACGCTGGTATCTGTCTCTCAGGTTACGCGTTTTCAGGTTTAGAAGATCGAGTATTTTACATTTGACAAATCCGTAACATGACATCATTAGTTACTTGTAATTATACAGCACAAACCAACAAAATGCACAATGTTCTAAATTAATATTTAATTTTAATTTCTGTTTTCTCCCACAT
>Ga0131853_10007275_pt1 | contig 20003 bp, 14 predicted proteins | sample TergutLab28metaG_FD_92764 | JGI IMG/M metagenome (GOLD analysis project Ga0131853, IMG submission 92764) | Labiotermes labralis P1 segment gut microbial communities from Petit-Saut dam, French Guiana - Lab288 P1 (version 2) (version 2) | ecosystem: Host-associated > Arthropoda: Insects >... | reverse complement strand
GGCCATTATGGGAAAAAGATGGGCCCTTTATGGGCCCCCCTTTCCCCGAAAGGGGCCGGCGCGGGTTTTTTTCCCCCCCCCCCCCTTCCCACCGAACAGTTATTGTCGAGTTAGTGAACAAAGTAACGAACTTAAAGCAAAATTTGTTGTCTTTTATGCGCAACACATTCCCTTTATTTTTGTCAAAAATGCTAAACTGGGCCATCGAAAGCAACCTTACCCTGCTTGCCAGTGCAGAGGTTGTGTGTTGCTTAATGGGAGTATAACTGAGAAATAACTGAGAAGGAAACGCATGTGACTTGCTTTAAAGTAATGCCTCATCAGTACGCCTCAACCAGAGCGGGAAAACTGTCCAGAAGAGAACAAATACGACGTCGCGACAATGAATACTTGGCATAAAAACTACAATATATTTCGGACGAAGCGAATAACATAATTGGTCCCAAAGTCACCTGCTGTGTTTCCTGTAGGCGCTGGGCAGGAAAAATGCCCACTGTGATAAACTGCAACCTGCTGGCCTTTGCTAAATATTCACACGCAAGTGTCTACCAGCTGCTTTCAAGATTAATACGAAAAGTCAGAAGTTATCCGATTTAAGGTTTTATACATTTCGTTCTAATCTTGTTACCTTCTACATACCCTGAATAAACTCCGTACCTCAGAACGTGTGTGTTACGGACGACTGATGCAATTTTTTAATTGCAACTCTGTAACTCGCAAAACACATAAGACAGCGAAGTACTGGCAATTAAAGAAGGCAAGGAAGGTGAGAAAGAACGGGGGAAAAAATGAAACCGTTGTTCAGAATCCGAAGTGGGCAAACCAAAACCATGCGCGTCTGTAACGAGATTATTACAGGCTTTGCTTGTGCATGGTGAAAAATAACAGTGCTCATACAGCGCAATGACTATGTCCTCCGAAGTTACTGACAGTCAAATTATAACCATTCTTCTTGGACTGCTCGGAGGATGGAGGTCACGCTCCTTCGAAACGTCGACAACAAACTACCAATCAACATGGCGTCATATCTTCAATTATTCGTATTTTAAATCATGAAACATGTGGTATTGCGGTGTGTACAATACATATTTAAAAACAAACAGCACATTAAAATAAATCGCATCAAACACATTTTTCTAAACATTGTTCTGTAACCCACTTAGGCTACCTTCCCCATTAACGATATGACTTGGGTCAAAATGAGGAAATACAATACGGTCCGGAGTTTCACAAACCTGGTACAAAATGATTCACAATTGTAGGGTGACGTGTGATTATGACCAGCGTCTACTAGTTGCAAGGTAGTAATTCTTTCCAAGTTCGTCATTTTACATTCCTACATGAAGATTCCAGCCACCGTCGGGGACAGGGCAATCAAAAGATCGCGCGAGTCGAAAAATGCGATCGTGGATTCGTATCTTCCGATTTTACGTCATTGTAATATGGTGGGACAGGCCTTGCAATGGTCTGAACCCGCATCCAACAAGTTTGCGAAAATGGAGGGGCGTATCCTAGAGGCCATATGGTGCCAAAAAGTTCCGTAAACCACAGACCCATCGGACACTCTCATCGCGTTAGGCGCTAATACACTGTACATAATTATGGTAGAATAAACTTTTATGTTAAATTTTATTGGTATCAACTCAAATATATACAACTGATACAATAATACAAACAGCCAACTAGATGCAACAATAATAATTTTATTATTAATAATTTCAATCAGCTCAACATGTTTCGGACGATAATTTCGCCCATCCTCAGGAGCAATAAACTGTGTTTACAGTTTGTGGTATAATGCACCGACGATGCTGCCTGTTGGTGACCGGGATGAGGTGGAACTGCAGTTCCACGTAATCTTGGTCACGGGCCGGCAGCATCGTCAGCGCTTTATACCACAAGCTGTAAACACAGTCTAGTGCTCCTGAGGATGGGCGAAATTATCGCCCGAAACATTTTGAGCTGACTGAAATTATTAATAATAAAATTATTATTGTTGCATCTAGCTGGCTGTTTATATTACTGTATCAATGATTCACGGTCACACAAACATCAAATATACAACTAAATCGAAAGCATTTCTGTATCGATGTCACCAAGCGTTTAAAAAGTTCGTCCTAGAACAGGCCATGAAGGCCCAGATGAGAAAGAGAGGTACAGATCTATTCTTTCTTTAACCTCGGCACCACAAAAATGTTTAGAACAAAAGTTTAAGAGAAAATGAAGCACATGTTTTGCCCAGCACTTTTTTTTTTGGTTCGTAACTCGTACGGCTTTCGTGATAATTACTGTAAGTAATTGTGATGCTACAGTTATCCCATAACTCAACGGTTTTGGTCAGTTTCTCAACTGAAGGGTCCTGCTTGTCAAACCCATCCGTTTGACGGCATTTATACAAACATACAAATCCACCATCGAATATCTCTGACGCAGTAACTGTGTGAGCGTGACATAACCGTTATGCCAAGCTTAATGCTATGAAAACGTTCACGAATTTTTGGGTTCCATAATGACAACGAATTTCATTATCTGAATAACCGCTAACTCCTCAAGAATACTGTACAATGAATTTCGTTAGCTGGCTGGGCAGCCTCTTGTTCTGGGCCAGTCTCTTTGAAGCTGAAAACTGCACTGAACTGGCTCAGAGTAAGGTCCGGTGGCGGACTTTTTGTAATCGTGATGTTCCATAAAGCTTGCTCTACAGTGCTTTCCTTGTTCCTGACGGCAGGTGTGGGCGCACATGGCACCAGTTGGTCCATAATACATCTGCTGTCCTACACAGCAATGTGATAAGCACAGACCTATGCAATAAAACCAAACGAAAATATTCAAAGATTTAAGCAAAAACGAAATGAAAACTAGAAATATTAAATTAACAGAATAACGCCAAGAGACCCCTATACAACGTACAATATGTACATTCACCGCAAAAATTTTTTTGTTTTGTTTTTAGGCCACACATTTGTAACGAAGCCTCTACTTTCACAACATTTGCTGCAGGAAATTGGAAAGGCAATAAACAAAACACAAAGTGTTACGTTTTCACTGTCAGTGGTTTTCGAGGTTCTGACACCGTGCAGTATTGTAGGTGGATGTTGCGGAAGAACAAGATGTAGTACAGACAGGTTACGAAATGGGTAGTTCAAACCCCTCTTCTCTCTCCCGTGAAGGGCCATTACCATTGCAACCCATATATGTATGTAATTAACTAGATCACATCCGCCACTCACTTCGACCCTGAAGACGGAGACAAAACATTCCTGGAAACGCTGGTGTGTCAAAATTCACTATACCACAATTTGAACGAACAGTCTGTCACACTCAGGACCGAGATTTGAAACCAAAACATTCCGAATACGAAGTGCCCAGCAATGGACAGCGAAGTTCTGCACCACAGCAAAGCGTACAGGAGGCGTGGAGATAAGTCCCGCAAATAAGCGTAGCCTGTATATGGGTTGTGTGGCCAACTCATGCTCCAGCCGACTGTACTCCATGGAAAAGTAATGTCACAGGTAGAGAGGCAACACCAGGGCCGGTAGTGGTGAAGTGTAACGATCTTTATGACAACAAACCCCAACCGCCCAGCTAGAGGCTCGTCACGCTGTTGGATGAGCCCCAAGGGTAAAAAATGTTATCCAAATAATAAGATGCATGAACAATCATGCTACCAATTGTTTTGTAGGGGTGCGAAACACAATCCATTACCCTGAGGCACGTACATAAATTTTTGGTACGCGGTGGCACAGTTGGTTGAGGCACTCCACTAAAAGCCGGCAGTTTGCGGGTTCGGTTCCCGATGGGGTCATCTGGATTTACTGACTCAATCCTTCCGGACGCAGTATGGCCCTGGGCTTGACTCAGCCTCTAACAGACATGAGTACCAGTGGTATCTCCTGGAGGAGGGGAGGGGATAATGGCGGCTGGTGCGTAGGATTGACCTTACCGATTTCATGTACCGAATGTCTAAAAATTCTGAGAACCTCGACCTCCAAAACCCTCAGGGCCTGTCCAGGTCAGTCAAGGGATTGCTTCATCTTCACCTGCATGTACGAGTAAGTTTATCGGGAAACAGTTCCCATAAAAATATATGGACCTAACACAGATAAAGCAAATGGTGAAGCAACGATACTAACCATGCGAGTAACTCGGTGACGTATACAGCTAACCTAGTGTTGCGAGATGAAGTTCCCATAGCGGCGATGATACAGGTCCAAGTCTCCTGGGATATTACACCGTGTAGACTGGTAAATACCGACGTTTCGGAGTGCAGTGCCGACACCTGCAGCATCAAGATGGAGGCAGTACGCTTCTCAGAAATATCGGTAACAATTTACCAGTCGACGCGGCGTAATATCCCAGGAGACGTGGATATTCACCTGATACTGTTGGGGTAGCGACACCAAGAGGATACCACAAGACAGACAAAGTATGACGTAATTTTGTATATCCCTGGCCTGTTCTTGTCTTATAAGCCTCAGTGCCGTCACAAGACAGTGACCACGGTGTTCACCCAGGTTTAGCTTCCGCCGGAAGTAATACAAGAATCGCACGTGCCACGCTCATAAAGCCCAGTCGGCAATTACACCAGAACTGAATGTGAGGGCGCTCCACGGACCAGGTGGGGTGCATATTGATCGCAGTCCAAAGCCTGTCAATTGAGTAACACGGGTGTACCAACATCTTCACACTGTTATGGTAACTGTTGACAGATTCGTTCAACCCATATTTCACACTCACTCCTTTCAAAACCGTATCGGCAACCGCTCAGACTATGAGCTCACCAAGTTCTAAACATGACCCAGGCAAGTAGGTTTCTCCAAGTTATTCTAGTGAGATGAGACAGAAACGGAACTGATGATAAAGACCTTGTAATGGTCTAATCGTCTACCCTGGAAGAACGTCGTTTCAATTACTGCCTTAAAACTTCACCTGCAGCACAGGAGACACAAGCTAGAACGCGTTTAAAAGAAATCGTTATAGTTCCGCCCAACACAACCAAGTATTTTATTCAGGACTGACTACATGTTTCGGCCTAAGAAGACCTTCATCAGGTCACCATTACAAAAACTTTAAAACACGGTACAATACAGCGCAAATTAAGCATAATTTGCCCCCCCCCCCTGTGGCCTGATGATTGTATTTTTAGACGGAACGTGTGTTTGACGGAACTATAACGATTTGTTTTAAGGTCATAAACATAGCGGGATGTCCTCCGTAAAATTATGATCCGTTTAGTACACCAAGAAGAAACTGCAGAACTGCGGTTACAGGACCTACGAATGCCTGATGCCCCATTCAAGTTGTCCGGCTGCGCTTATCTTAGACAATATCTACAACACAGGAGACTAACCAGTCGTGAAATCTAGGTGTACCAACTAAAGCGAAACAATTATGATCTTGAAACTACTTATCCTTCATTGTACAATAAACAATTTTAATCTTCCTTTATTTGAGGACAAAATCTAGAATTGCAAGAGGACTGTGAACTGTGAATCAGATAAGATGTGGCACGAAGAAGCTACGCGTTTTTTAAAACACCGCTTCAGCACATGCATGAAAGAAATGAGGAAAACCACGACACCAGATAGAGGCACGTCCGGAATTTTTTAACCACAATACCACAACGCTAGCCCCTAAAGGTTACATGTACTCCGAGGTTCTTTAACAACCTGTTCGGATCACACACCATTGCCCAAAATCTTTCTGTCGACGCAGGTGCGGGCTCTCGGTAAAGATTCACTAGGCAGCAGTGAGAGTACTTTCCAAAACTATGCTGCGGTGAAGGGCCACGGAAATTTTCCTATGTCATTATCGGTCCATTATAACCAACACTGTACATGGAAGGCAAAAGGAATTTATAAACATTGCGAAAAGCGTAAACAAATCATATATGGCAACAAAAAAAAAAAGCGGACATTACACACACACACACAATGCATAGCCCAAACATATACACACGTTAAAGGTGACTAAACGGTATATAGCTTTCATTAAATGCCGAACTATGACGAAATCACAAAGTTCCTCACCGTGTTCACAAAAACCCGTCGCCTATCTTATATTCAGTCCGTTGGATCCAGTTCATATCGTCACAATCACGCCCCTTACTATGCTACTTAATATTATCCCCAGTGCGAACTGCCAAACTACTTTTGGTATGCAACTACAGATTCATCCACGCGTGCTACATGTATCATCCATCGCAAAAGTGACTGAATCGCCCTAATGATAGTACGCAACGTGCTTGGTTCGCTCAGTCACTTGAGCTACATGCTGGACGGCCGGTTTTCGATTTCTAGTAGCAAACGGAGTTTTCCTTCAGCCACCACTTTGGTTATATCGGCTATGGGGCAGACCAGCTTCGTTGGATACGAAAGCGAAAGCGCTATCTCCGGGAGTAAAGTGGCTGGAGCAAATACTGTCCACGTAACATTTAATGACACCGCGACAAAAAAATGATGTTCAGGCCCAATCTACGAAAAGCCTAAAGTAGATGAATGAAATCGCGAGAAACCTCAGTCACGATGGCCAGTGTCGACTGGTAAAGGTAAAAGGTAAAGTTCACCCTAGAAAAGGCCAAGAAGGCCCACAGGAAGAGAGGAGGTATAGCTCTACTCTTTCTCTAGCCTCGGCGCTAGTTGAGGGTTGGCGGTAGACGCCACGCCCCGGCCGCTTTACCCCCAGGAAAAGGAACCGGTGTCCACTGTACAGGAAGCTGGGTGGACGCCAGGGCCAGTTTGGACGGTTGCGGAAAATCTTGCCCCACCGAGATCTGATTCCCGGCCCGTTCAGCCCGTAGCGTGTCGCTAAACCCACCACGCTATCCCGGGGCCAGTCCCCTGGAACCCCCCCCCCCCCAACACGATGTCTGACGTGCTGACCACCAAAACAAACTGTGAATTCTGATTACCTACATGAAGTCGCATATAGTAAAGGGCAGACCTACTGCCCTGCTCTACTATCGTTTCTATGAATGATGCTGGTCAACGGGAAACAATAACTGATTCTGAATTATTCACCTTTGTTCAAAGTTTGTTGTGGTCAGTTAATCAGTTACGCACTGGGAAAAACGGGACTAGATCCGCGTGTTATGAAGTGTGCGTCTATATATATAAAAGAACAACGTAGTTGGAGGAAACAAACCACTTAAGGAACTGAATTAATACGTATAAACTAAGTAGAATTGCTCATACTTGCAAAAGAATATGACAGACAAAGAAATGTGGTTTTATAAAAGTGTCGCCAGTGCTGAATTTGGTCCGTACACCGGCGGAAGTTCGTCTACCAAAGTGGGGCAAGTTCAGTAACAGAACGTTTTTGTATGAATTTTACCACCCAACTATGAGTGCGCCACAACAAGTACAAGGAACCTAATTACTAAACATTAAACCACATTCACGTTCTGACCGTGGGCGTTGTATTTTCACCCTCACGGCAGAAAGTTACCCTACTGACACTTTAATTCCTCCTTTGCCAGTACCTTATTATGTGTCCTCAATAGCTGAAACACCTGTTTCGTCCACAGTCGATAACCATTCTTCCCGATATTTCGTGATCGTCCCTTACCCCTGTACAGGACAAGTCAAAGCCGCACAATGTTGGCCTTGTAAATCCAACAACTTGGGCCACATTGGATGCTTCTGGGGAATGAAATAAGACCTTTTAGGCACATTCGCATAGTTGCAAACAGCGATTATTAGTTTTTTTAAATGTTTGTGTGAACGCGCATCACTGACACAATAGTATAAACAACCAACCAGATGCAACAATAAAAATTTATTAGCAATTTCAATCAGCTCATCATGTTTCGGGCGATAATTTCGCCCATCCTCAGGACCACTAGACTGCTGGTGACAAGGTCACCAGCAGGCATCTTCTTCGGTGCATTATACCACAAGCTGTAAACACAGTCTAGTGGTCCTGAGGATGGGCGAAATTATCCCCCGAAACATGATGAGCTGATTGAAATTGCTAATAAATTATTATTGTTGCATCTGGTTGGTTGTTTATATTATTGTAGCGATTATTAAGCTTCGTCAGGTCCGTCCGTCCGCATGGAACAGCTCAATTCCCAGCAAAAACCTGTCGAGAAAATTAAACTTTGGTTAAGGTCGCCAAAAGATATCGGGCACTTTATACGAAGACCTAAGTAAATTTCGCATTGCTGACACCGGCACAGTCGCTGAACAATACAAGATAGAACTCACTGTTGCGTTTCTATGGCAACGCTTTTAATATCCATCTCTCGTTGTAGCTGCAGAAGTTAATCAAGCAAAATGGCAGCACTAATACATGCGGTAAGGGCAGCAAAGATCCGAACGCACCACCCAGTGTTATGTTACTGCCATATCTTGTTTTATTTCATAAGCGTTTCGAACCAGTCAAAACAAGCCATCTTTTTCGCCTTGTTTAAAGGAAGCTGCAAATCATTTACTTCCGAACATTCAAAGACACACTTGCTACTCCACTTAGCCCACTGGACAACATCTGCAGATTAATGACATGACGTCCTCTAAACTCCCTCGCTAAATCTGAAGTGAATACACGCTTAAACTGACCCTTTCTTTTCTTAAGGGGAGGGGGAGGGGGATGACACCCTATGTTGGAAAATCCTTGTCGAATCAACACTGAAAGTTGGTTCTTAGAACCCGACACTTTTTTGCCACTGACTTGAGGCCTCTCCATGAGCGGAAAGAGCTTTTATCAACATCTCACGATGTTATTAACGGTCTGTTTTCATTCTACACCGAAAATACATTTCTGGGCGTTAAAAGCAATTGACCTGTGTAGAGAATTAAAAAGCGATGAGGTATATTCTTTAAATTTCACTGACAACATTCTACGGTAATTACTTCAAGTACTTACTCAATAACACTGTGCTACACTGAACAGTACAACAGGGAAGAGAACAAGCAGTATTTACTCGTACATTCTCCGGGTTTCACACTATTACCGTGGCAAAGCTCGGCAGCTGTATCATGCCAGAAATGAGTGGTAAGTTCAGGCTCCGGCCGCTTTAATCCCCAGAAGGAGCCGCCGAAACCGTTCGGCATAAGGCTGGGTGGACCCTGCCTTAAACAGAATGAGTGACGAAACAATATTGGAAACGACGTACTCCGTGACGTAAAGCAGAGACTTCATAAAGGCGTTCCTTACTTTCAGATTTTCGTACGGTTTCATGGTATAAGCGTAACTGTAATTTCACTGACTCCTATAAGAAAAGTACAGCTTTTAACGAAACTCGTGAATTCTCATCAGCTTTATGTGCAGATCACTTACACGGGTGCAGATCACTTACACGGAACTTCGCCGAAATCGGACAATAAATGCGTACAGTGAGGAGAGACATTCATTTACATCCCCAAGGGACGTACGGCTTTCACAGCACAGACTTTTCACGAAACTCGCCCATCACTCGACAGATGTTTTGTGAACAACTCGTGTTTTAATTTTTTTTTCAAGTCGGACAAAAAATACAGAAAATATGAGCACAACTTTAGTGAAGTACGGCTTACTGTGAACACGTTTTCATGAAAATCGCAACCGCTTTTAACGGCATTGTGCGCAGATCTCCTACACTGTACCGAATTTCATACACATCGGCCAAGACTAATGAAAGGTAAAACTAGCAATTCATTTATTCCATTAGGCAAAGCATGACTGCCAATGAGATGATTTTCACAAAACTCACGCTTGCTTGACTATGTTTTGTGACACAACTCCTATGCTGAATATCACGAAAATCCAACACACCATTTAATCACTCATACTAGATCACAGACGGATCGACGGACGTAGTCTCCACACAAGACACTTTTTTCTTACTGCATAAGGAATGCTTACAACACGGTCACTGCAGAGGACAGCAGTCCGCTTGTACGGCCAGTAGAGAGAGCAGTAACTGTTGCACTAATGAAGTACCTACATATGAGTTCCCCGTTTATGTAACGGTGCATACAATTAATAGGGATGATCAGGATATCCTGCTTGCACAGTATACAGGCCCGTTAGCAAGCTGGAGTTGGTACGCAAATGCCACGTTGCACTACATGCTTCTTATGAAGCAATCCCAAAACGTCGTATTACCTTCAAAGTTTTCGTCCCAGCGTTATCAAAATTTCGTCATAATACAGCCCGTCAAATATAAAATTCAAAACTCAGTCCAAATGCTCAGCCTCTTTCCTCTGCTGCATTCTTAAACTGTCCATTTTCCTTCACCTTACCTTCTTCACTTCCCAACGCTTACTTTGCTGCAGGCGCACTGTTACGAGAAGGTCAAGCGGGCACTGCCTTAGAACATTCAGAACTGTAAATATTCTGCTCCCTCATCCTGTAATAAATGTAGTGCCTTTCACTATGCCAGGGGTGTACACATTTTCCAAAAATCTGAAAGCCACGCCAAAATTCTAGGCAACAGAAAGGTGATTTAAAGGTCTGTAAGGGGGACCCACAAAAATCAGCAGCCACCACACAAACTTTAGTAGCCCGGGAGACCTGGCGGGCGAGATGTGTGCAACCGTCCACTACACCATCATATTTATTTTCTACTTATGTGTCTCTTACCAGACTTCAAACGTTTAAGAATTTTAAAAAATCTCTACAATACAGAAGGGCACGTTTCGGACTGCCGGACTGATACGTGGTCTGCTCCTCCCAACGACGGAGACATACTGCTTAGAAAACAATACAGCACAAGATAACAAGGCCCGTATCTGCAGCAGGACCAAAAAATCAGCAAGTTTCCAGAAGCCACAATAACTCCCCGCATTGATAAACGTTTTTCATTTGCAGGTAGGCACACAAAACAGACGAGGGCCCTACCCTGCACGTATAATGGTAACTCACAGACAGGGAAGCAAATGAAGGGTGAAGCTCGTGACATATGAAATATGTTGATATCTGCCTTCACGCATATTATAGACAAACGTCTCCACTCCTTTTCGCTCAGGCACCATGTAACTTTACTAACAAGGTTACAGCGACAATAATTTCTCATGGCGATATGGCTGTTATCTGCCCATTAAGTCTTTATAGGGTAGGGGAAATAACGTGCAGCGCGAGCTAAATATTACAGTAAGTAGACAATCGCCTACATTACTTGCTTCGTTTGGTTTGCGCAATAAACACTGTTTCTATGAACAATAATCAACTGACCTTTATAATGATTAATTATGTATTTCCTAACAAGCACGACCCAAAAATTTAAATGTGATTTGGAAGAACAGTGGATCAGAGCACAGCAGTATCCTTTAACCAACTCTCCCCGACTTCCCCAATTTTAAGTTACAGACTTTCAGACTTCACATTCAGGGGCGTTCGTGCTACCAATGTTGCAGAGGAAAAGCGGTAAGTATTACATATTCTGAGTGTGTGTCTGCAGCCTTAGGTATACAGCATGCAATGTTTATGCGCCATATTGTCATCTGTGGCCTGTCCCGCTCTACATTATTTTTCCACATTATCCCACAAACGGCAAGATTTTCGAGAGAAAAAAAAGTTACGAAAAGTTACATAAAATGTGTTTTTATTTTCTCTACAACGTATATACGAAGCATTTCTCATTCTAGGAAGAAATGAGCGTGATATGATAAAAATGTATATTGGTCTTTATGTGAAGTACCCGTTATTCTTGTCGGATTGTAATGAAACTTTAATTTTATCGACAGATTTTCGAAAAATCCTCAAATACCAAATGTCATGAAAATCCGTCCGGTGACGAAGCTAATAGTCGCTTTTCGCAATTTTGCGAAAGCGCCTAAAATGCACACACACACACATATATATATATATATATATATATATATACACATTTTACACACGCGCGCCCGAATTCTTTCTTGCGGGATGAAAGCGCGATCAGACGAAGTGTTGAAGAATATTGTTGGGCGATAACATGGAGGCTGAAGGGTCATGTTGAGGCCAATCGGGTTCCTTTGTCATTGACTCTCTTGTGTACTTATATATTGATACATACATACATACATACATACATACCATACTCCCCGCCTCATAAGACGCATTTTTTCTCGAAACCCCCAAAAATTCACCCAGTGTCTTAACACCGGACGGTGTAGGTTATTAAATCCGCAATAAAACTCTATCACAGGGTGCGTCTTGTTACCTGCAGCATCTTATGAGGCGATAAATTCGGTATATAGTTGACCACATGTACATTCCATTCCGTCTTCTGCAGGGCCTTCCCGAACGTAACCATGGCGTAAGTCCGAGGAGTGTCTGTACACGTCCTGAGGAAATGTAAAAAATTCACAACGATGGATGTTACCCAGCGACAAAAATAATACATGCTGGAAGGGAGGAACTAATGACTGTCATAATTCATAAAACATTCTAAGAAACGTTTCACGCCAAGATGTACGTTAAATTGCATTCTGTATTTCCATACCAAATGTCACGTACCGACTGGAAACGTCCACCAAACCGAACATTAAAAGCAAACATTCTGCGCTGCCATGTTACTTTACGTCACACAACATGGTATTAACAAGGTAAACAGTGTACGAATGAGGTAACATGGAGGCACGTTCGTGTGACCGGCACTGCTGTGGAAAAGCAATAAGTACTTATATTGTGTGTTTTTTATGTGTGTTGGACCGTGCATCATTGTGATAACTGAAGAATAAGAACCAACTTGATGCTATAACCTGCAGCCCGGACACCACTCCAGCCTACCCGCACCTAACTTCCAACCTACAGCAACCCAAGAACGAAACGACCAATGTGGTAATCAGCATATTAGTCGTGAGCTCCTGATGATGGGCATAGTAATGCCCGAAACATGTTGAGCCCATACGAAGTACAATAAAATAATAAGTAGCATCTAGTTGGTTCTTATTCTTCAGTTATATTGTGTGTGTCTGCAGTCTTAATGATTCAGCATGCAACGCGCACGCGCAGAATTACACTGTTTTCTGCAGCCTGTCTGCCTCTACGACATTCTTCCACATTATCTAAAACGGTTTTGAAAACATACAAATATAAAATTTCATGAAAATCCCTCTAGCGGTAGCCGAGTTGTTCCACACGGACGAACAGACACACAGACATTGTGAAACTAACAGTTGCTTTTCGCAATTTTGCGAACGCGCCTAAAAACGATACGCATTAAAATTTAATACATTTCGACTCTTACAGCGTCAGCTGCACTTGCAAATTTTGCACAGTTTCCATGTTGGTGTTTAGACGTGCACTAGAAAATACCAAGGTCGCCTGCCTACAAAATGACTCCCATGCCACATTTCATGAAACGCCGTCAATTAGTTCGAGTTAGTGGATAGGACAAACTACTCAAACATGATGAACATCACTGGTACAGTCACTTGGAAACGAAAGTAGGCTAAGACCGAACTTAAAGTTATTCCGTCTAAATATTGGTTGTAAGGCGTAAACCGCCAGACTCGATCGCCTGATCTCCATTCGACATTAGTAACTATACCACAGCAAGCAGAGGCTCCAATCAGCAGATAATACGTTAATATAGGCCTTTTGCTTGTTATATCCCTAGAAAGGGCCTCGCACTTGGGTTTCAGATTAAACATTTTGGAAATACCAGTGAATTACTGACAAAATCCCAGTAGGGTCCAGGTTTTTCTCTTCACAACACCCAAACGGGCTCTGGGCCCACCCGTGCTGCTTCACAGTGGGTACCGGGGTTTTTTTTCCGGGGGCAAAGCGGCCGGGGCGTAAAGCTGACCATTCACCTCCATCTAGTGCCAAGGTTAAGAATGTGAGAATCTAAGCTCTATTGCCCCAGTATGCCTTCAAGACGTGTGCAGAGGCAATTTAACCATTCATACTGACAAAATGGAAACAACAAAGAGTATCCCATTGACCTTCACAGTCAATTGTGAAGGTTGCGAATGACGAAAGAGGAAGACGAAGTACAATGAAGACGAGAAGAAAAAGAAATAGAAGAAGAATCATACTTACCGGATTTGTTTCGAAACAAACTTAGGAGGAAGCTGTCGTGCCCTTTGACAGGACGCGTGACTTGATCAACAAAACAATAACGCTTGAAGGTTAAAGTGTATACAACGAATGCACTTTGTCAGTTACTTTCTGCTAAGTAAACCACCTACAAAAACGTGGCTCGAAAATGAAAATCTGATTTTCTTCGCCGCTCTGTACTATTTTATACTAATTTCTAGTAACAAAAACGTTATTTACACGAACTTGAAGCACAATACTTCGATGACGCTCGTCTGCAGAAAAGTTGCATGCAAGTTATTACTCCATTTATTTAGAGCTTACTGTGGGTTGAAACTAGACAAGTCTAGCCTGCATGTATAATTCCGCGTAATTTTAAATTCTGACCTTGTGGTCCGGAAAGCATGACCACAAAAACAAAAACAAAAAGAAACTGGATTGTAAAAGTACACGAGTGTCAAGCGTACATACAACAGGCGGGTGCGACAGATAGAATCATGACTGTCTAACATCCGTACTCTTAGATCAGCCACAATAAAACCTGCACAGACTCCTTCACACTTGGCATTCGACTGCCCGGTTTAAGTTGTTAACAGAAGTACAGTAATCAAAAATCTCCGTCGTAATGACAACTGCAACTGTGCCAACTGCAACAAGAGATGCTTTATTTTCACTACAAATGTATAAACAACACACAACTCTGTATAAACAACACACAACTCTGTATAAAGCTCATGTTCTATCCGACGTCATTCGCACACTAAAACAAATTATAAAGCAAAGGTACAGCTGCCTCTGTGCAAGACATGAAGGCACAGAGTGCAGATACAAATCCACTCATTCCTCAACTCGGCACTGAATAAAAATGAGTGGTCACCTTCACGCATCGGCCGCTTTACCTCAGGCGAAAGAGTTCCCGGTACCCTTTGTGCCCCTCATGTGGGTTGGACACTTAGGAGAAGAGATAATTGTCATGTTCCTGTCATACATCGGGCCACGATTCAGCGGTCTGAAGATCGCAGCCCAGTCACTGTATCTACTACGCTAAAATTATACACATCTATAAGCGCGCGCGCACGCGCACACACACACACATACATACACACATACATACATACACACGCACAGACATGCATATGCATACTCTCAAATTACAACATACAACTTATTTAAATAACACAGGTGGCCATAACTTGGCCAGCGCGAATCACTGCTGCGGCTCTCGCAAGTTGCCTGCAAAGAATAATATTTAGGCACTTCACATGCACACGAGGCTGACCGAGAACGGCGTTGTAAAAGATTTTCTACAGGAAAGAAACTGCTAACCAATCTACTATAGTTGGATGACCAGAAATCAGAAGCTGTACAATAAAGACAACTATTTTATTTTGTTATTGCAGGGCTCTTCCTCACGTAGCCTCCTAAAGTGCGCGGGTCTCGCAGCACGCCTAGCTAGCTACCCCTCCTACTTTAAGACAGCATTACATTAAAAGCTAAACAAATATGGTGTCAATGTATCTGAACCTCCGGACAGGCGTTCTTCTGGTTTTCGAGTGCAAACTGTGTAGGCCTACGTTCAAAACCACCGCTCGTCCTACAATATCTCGTAGGGGAGGAAGAGCGTAAAACTTGACGGAAAATGTCCCTGGGCGTAAAACCTACATTTCATTCTTCTCTCTGATTCTGTTGCCAATATTTTTTCGCTCACGACCAAAACTCGCTTTTAGCAAGTCACTTCGACAAGCGCACAGAAATGGAAACATTTATTCATGGCAAGTGGTATTTCTTCTAGATTTTCACAAACACTGGAGCAGTTTTGTTTTAGTTCCAATGTCAGTAGTGACAAACGGTGAAGGCTGTCATTTAAACTAGAAGGGGCTACACAGCACGAAGCCACGACCGCCGTCGTCCATCCATGGAATTTCCATCCATGTCTCGGTAATGCCATGTGCATTATGGGATGACACAACATAACCAGGGAAGATTTACTGCACATTTAACGAACACATTAGAATAGAGGCCGGACGCGTCCTTCTGCTTCACGTGTCAAACTTGAGGCCTTCCCACTCGCTTCGTTTCACACTGAGGAATACAAAATTACTGAAGCAAATATAAAGCAAAAATTAAATATGGACAGTCTACAGCACTGACCCAGCGTGGGAACGCTGTAGCAACGGCTCGTCAAACCAGGAATCTGGGCAGACTCCTGGCCAAAGGACTATCTGCTTTAAATTGCCTCTGACATCAAATTGCAATTACGGATCCAACCAAATTCAATACAATTGACCATACTACGTTAACTGTGAAGTTCTGTATATTTATTTACACCTAGATGCTATAGGCTCGGTAGTTATTTCAAATTGGACAGGCTACAGTTTCAACTCTCGGCCAGGGAAATGGATCTCCTAAGGTTTGTTATTGCTTACCCTTTCCAAATATTGATATAATATATCAATTCTACAAAATCTATGTAGCTGACACAGCGTTGCAAAATAAACCACGAAGGTTAACATACCAGCAGCGACTTCAGATTAAACATTTATGAACGGCCGACAATACGTCTATCTATATCTGTGGCGTCTTCGAAAGCCAAACCCATTGTAGGCGAGAGCATAGGCATTACAATAACCTGAAATGGTACAACACGATGGAATAACTGAACTCGAATTCAGCACCGCTCACCACAGACGCGGCGCACTTTAGGGTTCCGAATGATACGAAGATGCGGTTCAGCAAATTACAATTCGATCTCAATTCATTACTCCGTCACCCTGTCATTCAATGTTATGTCCTACAATTTGAGAACACAAAATGTATCACTACCTCAACCGAAAATAAAAGCAATGAATGAGAAATGACCACAGAAAGTTGGCAATGGCTCAGGCAGAGTGCAAAAAAGTTTAATCCTATAACCAGAGAAAAGTGTTGTCATTTATTTCATTCTCGGTAAAGCCAGGGGTAGACATTAAACATACTGCACGAAAATAACGGGGGAAAAAAATCAGCCTTTGTTATGATGTGCCTTCCGAATCGACACTTTGCTGGTACTTCCGTCTGCCGCAACCAGCTATGAAAAAACTTCGTGATGTCCAGGCATATCAAGAAATTTATGATTTTATATTGGTACGTATAGTTGTTGCCAGTCCCAGCAGCCGCGCGGTCTAAGGCGTAGGTCTGCGGCCGCTTGCCTGCTGAGATCGTGGGTTCAAATCCCACCGGGGGCATGGATGTTTGTCTGTTGTGAGTGTTGTGTGTTGTCAGGTAGAGGTCTCTGCGACGTGCTGATCACTCGTCCAGAGGAGTCCTACCGACTGTGGTGCGTCATTGCGTGTGATCTAGAAACCTCAAGAATGAGGAGGCCCTGGCCCGCGTTGGGCCGCAGCGCCACAGGGAGAAAAAAAAGTATAGTGGTTAGGTGTAGATACAAAAGTGACAATACACACTGTCACGCAACGCCAAAAACAACAGTAGTAAGTAGTAGTAGTAGTAGTAGGAGCAGCAGCAGCAGCAGCAGCAATTCCCTACCGTATTTATCCTACTTTCGTTGCCTACGTCCACCCAAAATTTGTCCAGCATAACTGTAAAGATTTTGAACATGCCCGATCAGACCAAGATAACACATACTGGGAGAGGGAGTGAGAGATGGGGAGGGGAGGGGAAGGACCGGATTGATTTGTTTCCCATGCATGGATCTCTCACGCTGCAGTTCCTCCGCTCTTCGGGCCAGCCCTAAACCTTTTAGTCCCATATACCACCTGCTGCAACACTACACTTTGTCACAAACACTGCACTGACGAGTTTCGTGGGATTCTCACAATTAAAAGAGATTATTTTCCTAAATATAATTTACCTATTGGGCTTTACACTATAAAAAGACTTTGTTCTCTGTGAGTTAACAAGTCAAGCTTTCTATACAATTTTGATTATCGTCTTCAATGGGCTAAAAACTCGTTTGAAGCTATGGACCTCATTCATTCCTCTCTTCCTTTCTCCTTTCTTCCCCTCTTAATATAGGCCTATTCTCATTAACTAGGCCATTCTGTGGTCTAATCGGCCGTGTCTTCTTGTACACACGGAGGAAAACGAAGCGAAACACCCACCATGTCCGTAAGAATTCTGAAACGATCCAGGCCAGCGGCGTGAACAAGGGCCGCATAGCACTATGTTCTGTGTCAGGCCCGGTTCGAAAGATAGCAAACAAACGTCACGCAGAACATTTCTTCTTTCAGCCATTCATTTTTCACACCCAAAAAAAAAAAGTTATTCGTAGCTGCGTTCATCTCATCCACCCACCACCAGTGCAAGCAGTAAAAGAAACTACAGTGTAGTCGGGTTACTGTGAAGAAGCGTCGGATCACATTAAGCCGGGAAGGTAGGGCTATTAAATCTCCACACCGTTTCTGCACAACATGCAGCAGTAGAGCAATGTGAAAGAAAATTCTGCTTGATTTGCATTAAATGTGATGAGGTCAGGATTTATGTAAAGAATGTATTTTGCCGCATGTGCCTGAGAAATTGCAATCGGTCGGGCTCCCGAAACATATCTTACCGACTTCACTTTCTATGGGATTTTTGTAGCTATCCCCTCCAAGAAACAGTTCAAGAAAACACGTTATAAACTTGGCGCTCGATAACTTTGTATGGTTCCCTAAAGCCAAAATCAAATCGTATGTTCTTGAAGTGCGTCGACAAATGATTCACCATAGAAATTTTGGCGTGCACGCAGTGAAAGAAACATGCAGGCTACTAACGACACAATAATCAAGGACCACACTAAATAGATTCTGGCTAGAACAAAAGGAAGACGGGCTTCAGTGATTTAAGTGTAACGTATGTGACGATAAAGTTCCGTGTCGGGCCGAATGCTCCTTACGCCGGGCCGGGTAAAATTCTAACGCTTCGGGTCGTGCAGACATCTACTGTCAGCTTCCTTCGCCCGCAGTAGCTTTCCTCCATCCTGCGCCGTCACGGAAGGGCCCAACTCATGATAATTTTCCGCGCAGTAGAATCCAGCGCTAAAATTTAGGAGTCAGACCATTTTTCACCAGGAAGGTACAGAGGTGATCTGAAAGGACTGACTTACACCTTCCATCAGCACCAAGCCAAACGTCAAGCCACGTTATGTCACTGCAAACATAACTGCACCAACAGTTCACCGTAACAGTCTACATACGATCACAAATGAACGTTAAGCAAAGGTTGTAGTGTCGAGACTGTTCCCTGCCGTCGACAATCAGTTCTATCGTTTACTCACTTAAGGCAGGAATTTCCTTGAAAAAAACTAACTAAAAACAATCACCCTGGAAAATAATCGGCGCCACAACATGTCCAGGCGCCATGACCACTTGACACAAGGCTTTTATCGAGGTCTAGTCTAGGCAGATCCGTCAGGATGCACTCACTTTAGCAATGTGCCCCCTACACTTGTGGCTGTATTTTGCTGTTACAACGTAATGCAAAATTATTACACAAAATTGGCTTTGGAAGGGGCTCTGCACCTGTTGTAAGATAGACTACGGAAAGAATAATCACTCAACAGTATCACCAGTCAGTACAGTGAACGCTAGCATATTCTGTACGCACTGGGATAACATACCTGTCACGTGACAGGCACAATATTGGTAAGAGGTAAATCAGAAATGGAATAGAATTTAATTGTTCCATTTCCTTACAGTAAAGGAATATTTAAATTCATGCAATAAAACCAACAAATGCACATGTATAAAACGTGTTTTATCAAATATTATTAATTACCAGCATGTTTTGATCGCTTTTGCGGTCATCTGCGTAGCTTTACACGATTACTAAGAATACATTAAACTGCCAAACTGCACAAGTGGAACCACTCGACGTTATGATGGATGTCTCAAACTCTCCACATCATAGGCGACCGAAAAAATGCTGGTAATTGGTAATGTGATAAAACGCATTTTATATAAGTGTATTTGTTGGTTTTTTTTTTTTTACGTAAGGGATAGAGATTGTTCAAAACCAATGGTGGGAGCAAAGGCATGCGGCTTTTTTTTTTGGGGGGGGGGGGGGGGGGCGGGGGGGTGTTT
>Ga0131853_10007273_pt1 | contig 20006 bp, 9 predicted proteins | sample TergutLab28metaG_FD_92764 | JGI IMG/M metagenome (GOLD analysis project Ga0131853, IMG submission 92764) | Labiotermes labralis P1 segment gut microbial communities from Petit-Saut dam, French Guiana - Lab288 P1 (version 2) (version 2) | ecosystem: Host-associated > Arthropoda: Insects >... | reverse complement strand
TGTTGTAACGGGAACTTCCCAACTACCTGCACCTTTCGAGCCCAACCCCACCCTTCTACGGCCTCCCCTCCCTTCACAATGCCCTACTGAAAGTACGGAGGGTATTTTGCCCCACCCTGTATACCGTAACACTGAGGCGCGTTCGTGCAACCGTTGTTGCAGTGGAAAAGCAATAAGAATTACACATTCTGAGTGTGTGTATGTAGCCTTAAGTATCCAGTATGAAATGCGCATGCGCCATATTGTCATTTGTGGCTTGTTCGTCTCTACCATATTTGTTCACATTATCTCACAAACGGCACGGTTTTCGAAAAAAAGGTTCCTGAACATAAAACGTGTGTTTTGATTTTTCCTACAACTTTTCTCTGAAACATTTCTCATTCTAATAAGATACGAGCGAGATACGATCAACAATGGATAATGGTCTTCATGTAAAGTACGTGATACTCATGTCGGATTTTAATGAAACTTGAATTTTCGCGACAATTTTCGAAAAATCCTCAAATATCAAATGTCATGCAAATCCGAACTGTTCCACGCGGACGGACGGACAGGTGGACAGACATGACGAAGCAAACAGTCGCTATTCGCAATTTTGCGAAAGCGCCTAAAAACTGATTAAAGTAGGGAATGTAACCACGACATCGCCACCAACAAAGTAGGCTTCTGTTCCATTCTCGAACGTCACATATCTCGCTGCCAACCGACAACTTTGGGCGTTACAATTGTACAATCGTGTAGCCGTACAATCAACTTATCCTTTCCTTATGGGATTCTTGTGTTATTGCTTTGTTATATGCTTGAGTCTAGTTATTTATGCCGCTTCAGTGTTTCCTCGATTAGCACTAATTACATCCCCTGTCATCGACCCCCGTTAACGACTGGACCGCCACAACACTGTGATGCTATACACGTATTTCCCCCATGGTTTTATTTACCCATTACCTGTTCACTCCAGCAGTACAGATACAGAACTCAACATGCCAACACCGTTATACCAAAGGCCGTAACTATACGTGATCATGAACTAGACCACCCTTTCTCAGCCTCATAACCTATTCCTCTACGGTAAACATTAATGCACTTCTCCCATCCCCTTCTCTGTCACCAAAGTGGACGTTTTCTAAGTGCTTTCCCCCACCATTCTGCGTTCGTTCCGTGAGTACCTCCCCCCCACCCTACGTTCGATGTTCACCCTGTCAGAACAAAAAATTATGACCTCTACAAATCACGAAGGTCCTCATTAAGTAATACTCTACATTTGATGTACGTTTGTCCGTGCATCGTAGTATAAGCGTAGAGAAGAAAACTAACTAGATGCTACTAAATGCTTTATTGTACCTATAATCTGCTCAACATGTTTCGGGCACTTATATGCCCATCATCAGGAGCTCCAGACTATACTTGTGTATAGTAGTGGTTCAGCCTACACTCGGATACCACATCACCAACAGACAATCCCGCTACATAACATCAGCACGCCTCAAGTCAGCCTACACAACACAACCAGTACTCGCTGGCTCCTGAAGATGGACGTATTAACGTCTGAAACATGTTCAGCAATATATAATAAAGCAAGTGTCATCTAGTTGGTCAACCTTTATTCAAATATACTTGTGTTATTGCTGCATATGGTGTGTAATGCCTTGGTTGCTGGTGGTCGGCTGTTAGGAGCAGAGCAGCAACCAAGGCATTACACACCATATGCAGCAATAACACAAGTATAGTCTGGAGCTCCTGATGATGGGCATATATGTGCCCGAAACATGTTGAGCAGATTATAAGTGCAATAGAGCATTCAGTAGCATCTAGTTGGTTTTCTTCTCTACGCTAATACTCTACATATTGCTCAAATACTGTTGACTTTACAAGCGAGGAAAAGAAGATTATGTACTGACGATACAGTCATTACTGCCGCAGAATACAAAACAGCCCAAACGGTAATTGTTATTTACGGAATCTTTATGTTTGTAAATCTTCCTTCGGCTTGGTGTCGATGCCGCAGCATGTTCGTGATGACAAGAAAATGAACGAAACGTATGCAAAAAAAAAAAAAATTTAGCGGCAGTTCTTCTCTGTTTTAAATTTAATCAACGCCAAGTTTGACTGCATCACGCACTGCCTCGGGAACTGAATCGAATTGGTTCAGATCTTGTTTCACGGAATTTATCTACGGACCTGAATAAAAACGAAGGCACATTCCTTTTTCCATTCCGAACGCAAGAAGGTGCTACTGACACCAGACCCGTGCTCTTTGCAAATGTTATAAAAATTCATTGTACAACTGGACGGTTTTCAATTATGGATTCGTACTTGCAGAAGCAAAGGAATTTACGGTAAACTGCCGATCGTATGAAAAAAGACGCAGTATTTTAAGACTTTACTAACATTCTCCAACGATCGCTGTTTCAATTTCAAGTATATTATGATGTCTGTGAATGGGAGGTACCGGAGATATTAATTAAAATCGACATTAAACGGTAGCTGCAATTCAAAAATCGCATTGTGCCCATGGAAATGAAGTGGTGAAAATTTTCTCTCGCAATCGGTATTGCGTGTAGGTTTCAATTCAAAAAGCAAGCTGGACTGAAACACGAAAACACATCCCCCTGAACACAATAAACAGAACTGCTCTAACAAGGAGCTATGGTTCCTATCCAAATGTCAAAATGAGACAACTGGAGCGGAGTTCTTCTTGAGAAGCTAATTGTCAGTCAAGAAATTCCCCGGCTCTTCTGAGGCCCGAAGTTCGCAACCATGTTCACAAAATCTAGACCTAATCCTGTCTGGAGCCAGAGACTCCTGGCCACATTATCATACTATATTTTGTTAAGATACTTTTCGTATAAACCTCCACCTAAAATCAAGTCTTCCATGTGGTCTCATCCGTTCAGGCTTATTAGCAGTCTTAAGCATTTCTCACCCCCTCATGTGTACTATACATCGCGCACATCTCGCTCTCTTTGATCTCAAAAACAAAAGGCACACTGAGAAGCTACGCTAATAATCAGAAGGGTGGTTAAATCAGCGAGACATGCGACACGAGTGAAAGGGTAAAAAAATGCGTACGGAGTTTGATCAGATATCCTAAAGGAAAAGACCACGTGGAAGACCTAGACACGGATTTGAGGGCAACATTAAAATGCATCTTAAACTGGGCGGAAGGGTACAGCCGGGATTCGTCTGGTTAAGGACAGAGTCCAGTTGTGGACTGTTGAGAATAAAGTAATGAATGTTGGGGTTCCATGAAAGGAAGGTAATTTATTCACTATATTCAGACCATCAAGCAGCTTCGGTGGTCTAGAGGTAGCGTGCGGGTTCAAACCCGGCCGAAGCCGTCGGATTTTTAGGGCGAAAAAATCCTCAGCACGCCTTCCTTCGGAGGGGAAGTAAAGCTGTCGGTCCCATGTCGTAGATTTACGGCATGTAAAAGATCCCTAAATTTACGTGGAAGTCGGAATTTAAGCAAAATTACTACCGGACATCTTTCTCGCCCACAGTTCCACCTTTCGCTGCTAGGATCTCTCGCGTCGCTGCGGACGCAGAGGTATGTGGCGGCGAAAGTGGGAACGTCTAAAGGCGGGTGAAAGCAATGGCAAACTACCCCCAAGAACTTGCCTAGGATGCAGTGTGCCAAGAGCCATATCGGTTCCATAACCGGGCCCTGGCTCCTGTCGGACCGGCCTCTAGGGCTGAATACTAATGAGTGAATGAATGAATGAATGAATGAATTCAGACCATCAAAGAAGTCCCATGGATGTGGGTATGACGTCTCTCGAGGCGTTCTACTAGTTGTCTGTTGTATTTCCTCCAGCACCCTCTGACCACCTCAGAGAACACACATTCTTGTCGCCAGCGAAGGTTATGACTTGATTATCACTGCACACATTCCGGTGAAAAGAACAGCTAGAAAACGAGAGGATAATACAAGGGAGTGAACATTTCTAATTGCGTGACAGCAGGTGTTCCTAGCATTTACTCTACCAACCAAACGGCAAAAACCATAACTTACTTATTTCTTTCTTAAGGCATTCTTTTATCCTACCTTTTCATTCGTATCGTTTGACTCCCTGGTCCTTTAGTTCTCTCCAATTCTACTTTGAAATCGGGCAAATTACGGCAGGTCACCAGCAGTACACTCAAAGGATCGGTCCCCGACCAAAGTCAAAAAAGCATTTGGGCCTGATAGGAAAAGTTATGCACAGCCTCAGGCCCAGGGGTTTCGAACAGCTTTACTGTCAGGCCCAAAGGCGTAGACGTCTTTTGACGGACGGCGGGGAACGATCCTGCCCCGAAAAGGCTTTTCTTTTTTTAATTTTTATGTCTCTATAAAACAGGACGATGGATTACGTCCAAAGAATGAAAGATTCTAAATTTGGAGTAATGTTTACACCAAGTCGCGCTATGCTTGCGATTATGTACGTATAGTCCCATGAGTGTCTGTACACTGCACGAAAAGAGGACAAGAGAAACAATCACCAGGACATTGAATTAAACCAATTATCATACACCCTACACAGGCTGAAAATCTTACGTTAACATCCTGTTCACACCAATACCACCTCTAAATGAACCCGTGCACCATCATAAAAAATGGAAAGTATAATGCCCAGAGGATGTGCACAAAAACAAGTTAATGAAAAGCTAACAACGGCAAAGCGTGAAGGAATGTTTCAATTAGATCCTCTCGACAATGGATGGGGAGAGGAAGAGGAGGAATCATACTGACCTGTGGTTTACTTTCAGGCGCTTTTGAGGCCAAGCCACAGATCTCCACGTTTCGGCACAGAAATTAAGTCACATGGAATATCTTGCCACAGCTCCATCCCCAATCTTAAACTCAGGAACCGAACACAAATCTCTTACTACACTTTAATGTCCTATACTTATGAAAACCACTAAGTGTAATGTCGTCAGGTATTATAACAGGAACGAAACATTAAACGTGACTTGCCGCTCACAGTTCAAAGTCGTTCCTTTTCTTTCAGAGTCGTCACCGTCCCGTGGCGTCTTCGTCACGATCAAAATGTGACATTTATTTCCATCACAAAATACAGTATACACGCGTATATTTCTTTCATTATCTATAACAGCACGTGCAGTTTTAAGATGACCATCATCTGATGTTTCATCATATTTGACGTCAATACATAATAATAATAATAATAATAATAATAATTTTCACCCTGTTCTGCTGAGCTTGACCGTCCTAATCACCCAGTATTCATCTCCCATCATGCAATGTGCAGGCCGCGGTTCCTCATTTTCAGTAATCCATTTTATGGCTTGATTTTACAACGTTCACCGTCCTGAAATTTTCTTTGGTAGTCAATTTTCGAGTATGTTCAGACCGCCGGATTAGTCAGTTGCAGCTTCACTTGCCTTACATCCATTACCAAACGCCTGTGGTTGGCAAACTGTATTCCGAGAAAGTCTGCGATTCCGGGCCCGACTTTTTGCAGTCTCACCAGGACTTTCCTTCGTATGAAACTGGTCAATACAACGCAGCTTTATTTCCCTGCCCATCGCTGTGCATAATCGATGCCAGGCTTATAATCAGTGTAAATCACCAATAACAAAAGTTCATTTTTCATAAAAGCAAAAACTTTCTTTTTTAAGTAATAGTTTGTTTTAAAAAAGTGTTATTTTATTTTATTTTTTCGCCCAGTGTGCTTGCACTGCACAGGAGTTCGGTTAAAATTCACAATAAGTCACAATGGTCCACAGATAGTAAGAGTTTGAATGCCACTACCTTATACCATAAAAAGCTATTTTATTTCATTTCATGACGTCATCGTTAGCTTGGCCTACATTGCGACGAATGAAGTAGAAAGAACGTTGAATAAAGCGGTGGTGACCTAAGCTGAGAAACTATGTTTGCATTGCATGCAGCGACTGACGAAAACGACAACTGACCTAAGGATAGCCGGTGTCTTGGCCGAGCGCCCCTCAAAAACCATATGAGTTCAGCCAACTTGCTCAGTACAGAAGCTGCTCACTACATGTAAGTCTAATAGCTCTTCTAGCGGTCTATTGTAAATATTATTCAAGGCATCAAGTACGTTTGCTCCAATTTCAATCAACATAATTAGACGATCCGTGGAATGTTCAGTTACAAATCAATCGTTATATTACTTGCGTGAATTCCGCCAATTAACAGTTCAATGCCCACAGCCTAGGAAAGAAAAATAACAAAGGTACATTTCGTTCACCTAAACAGTAATGTTGCCAATAACAAACACCACGACGGACGGGCCTATCAATGATACGAATCTTCCCCCTTCTTAGTTTAATACTCGAACACAAACAACATGGGTGCTCCACTGACAGAGTAAAGTCATGACGAACAACGAAGTGTGATCCAGTTCTTGTGGGCGAAAACTGTGAGAACCAATGAGATTTGTGGAAGAGTAAGAGTTGGTATGTCGATTGTTGCATGAACCAGACAGAAGTTCACGAATGGAAGGAAACACTCAAAGGAAGGCAGACGACTACCGATGATACGTGACTGGAAAGGTCATCGACCATTACGTGTGCTGAGGTTAAAGAGCAAATCGATCAGTATATCCAGGTCAACCGAAAAATCGACATGTATAACACTGTATCCGAAATGAATAACAATCATGGAAGGAGGTGCTGCAGGAGTGAATTAGGAGATCAAACCAAACATCCTAATGTAACGATACAACATACGTATGGAGCGATGGATCAACTGCAATTGCGTACAGATACAAAATGTGTCTCAAGTCCATGAACTGACACAAGAACGATGGTTTTGTACACTTTTCTACAACGTCTTCCTTCCACATCGAATCAAAACGCATGACAAAGTCTCCCTAGCACAAGGCGGCATCTTCCAGCGACATAGTTCCTCGCTAACTATTCTGCAATCAACACGCAACAATCACAACGGCATATCACGCAAGGATGACAACTATCTAACTTCGCGGGACAGAATCATTTTTAAGAAGCTAACAGTTCCACAGCTACTCAAAACTTCCACCAAATTCCATGAAATCCGAAGGTTCATTACCGTGTTCACAACAGCCCGCCATTTGTCCTTACCCAGAGACAGATTTATCCCACCCACGCCCGCTTGCACTATTTATTTAAAGATCATTTTAATATTATCCTCTCACCCACGGCTTCCAAGCGGTTTCTTTCCTTCAGGTTTTCTCAAAAACCCCTATATCCACTTTCTTTCTTCCCCATGCATGCCACATGTCCCATCCATCTCATAATCTTTCATATGATCATATGATCACCTTAACATCTGGCGAGCAGAGCAAATCATAAAGTTCCTCATTATGCAACTTTCTCCAACCTACCGTTACTTCTTCCCTCTTCGGCATCCTATTCTCGAACACCGTCAGCAGAAATGTGACAGAGGCCAATGACCACACCCACAAACAACAAGTAAAATCGCAGCGTAAGAGAGACAAGTCATGGGAGTCATCCGAATCCGGGGGGGGGGATCTTACACTCTATCAAATTTCAAAGCAAGACGTCAAGCAACGGTAGGCGGTCTTAGCAAGGAACTTGCAGTTAAGGAACTTAAACAAATACCTGTCAATTTAGTATAATGCGTTTGAAATGTGATGGCACGCGCGCAGAAACCAGATTTCGTCTTTCGGCGAAATGGACGAGTCCATTTAAATCGGTGGGGGGCGTCAGTTCAGTCGACTACTGGCAGCCGAGGTGTGCGCATCAGCGGTAGTAATGCTGGATACACCATGTTCCGAGGTGGTGTGAAGAGTACTGGCTACCCACTCCATTCGCCAGTTTCCCCTTAACTTCCCCTCCCGTGCGTCACCGTGTGCCATCACATTTCAACTGGACTCTACGACTTATACCTGTATCCGAGACGTCTTTCCTTACACTTCCCTTTCTCTGTCTGCCGAACAATGGAACCAATATGTTCCATTATCAAATTTACTTCGACGAAATCTTCATGGCACATATATACGGAGCCAGAACGCATTCAAATTTTATTTCCTTACAGCGAAATCAAGCATTCGTTCAAATACTAAAGTTGAAAAGTTCAGTCTCCGTATTAAACAGGTTACATTGCGCTGGTCACCTGATGGTATCCCTACTTTAACGTAGTGGCGAGGCTTGCATGGTGGAGGGATTGTACGAATTCTTGACGGCGGTAGAGAAGCTACTGGCAGGGTCTCCCATGCCGAACTGGTCAAACCACACTGAACTCTGTCCTACTTATCAACGTGTCGGCCAAATACTTTATCAAAGGGACAACGTCAGGGAATTTCGTGGCGGAGTTCGCATGCGCGAAATTCCGGACACTCTGTATGTAAAGTGTTACTTATAGGAGAAAAACTGTTTCTCTCGGAAAATCGCTCTCTGCTTTTCAGTAAATGAAAGAGCACACAACCGAGTCCGATACCCGCTAACGCAGTGTTTCTCAACCGCCGGGCCGTGGCCCGGTACCGGGCCCTGGCATCAATTATACCAGGCGGCGAGAGGTTCTCCTGGAATTTGTCATTTTAGTTTTCTAAGCAATTTTCATGATAAATGTTTTATAGTGGAAATATTATGAGGAGAAAAATATTCGTGAATGTGTCGAAAAACTCAGACACAGATGTTGGCCTGAGGAAACTACAATATGCTACAAGATTTCATTAGTCCAGTGATTGATAACTAATTTAAATGTAATTTTATATTTGTAAACATGCCACACCGTATATATAAGTGTACTAATACTCTTTATGATTATGCCATAATTAATTATTAATACTTATGTTAGTTTAATGTATGACCTTAAAAAATGGAAAGGTATTTACGAGTAAATTTGTAGGGACCTGGCCCTAGTCTTATGAAAAAAGAATTTACCAGGTCGCGGTCTCACAAATGTTGAGAAACACTGCGTTAACGTACCATCTTTACATTCCACTTATACCGGAAACACACAAAGCGGTCTACTGCTCTATATGAGTAAGTTAATTTGCAATACAGTTACATGGAACGAGGTGTGCAGATGGCTCACTACGTTACGTATAGGAATCCCTACGCTGTAAAGGGGCCACTGACGGAGGCAGCTCAGGCCGTTTCTGCGTTGTGCCATACTCAACAGTGCATAACATAGCTTAAGTAAACATCTTTGTATCTCGCAGCAGATGGTTTTCTGAGCATTCCACTACGACATGACTAAGGCATCAAAACACGACACACGTATGCAATTGAAAAAAGGAAATATAATTATCTTTACAAGACGGCATTTTTAAAACAAAGCCAAAAGTACAGTTAATAACCTGTAATCCGAAGTTGGCTTCCTTTACCACTTCCAAGCAATATATTATACACGAGGTAAGGTCGATCGTGTTACTCCTGCTTCCAATCACGAGAAAATGACAGAAAAATGCGGTTACATTAGCTTTAAGCACAAACAAAACATATATTTTGCAGTACTTAATTTTCCCATAGCCTTACTTAGAAATTATGAAACGTGCTGTGACCACAAAACTTGGAGCATATATTCTTACACATCTAATACATCCTGGGAAAATGACTCCTGTCAACCAGTACAAAGCCCGCTGACTTCCAGCAGTTTCACTGGCACTTAAGATGTTTACAAATACTTCTCCCTTGCAGAATTGCAGAACTGTTAAAAGTTTATGTCGCCTCAAACAGCAAATAATTGACGGTAAAGTTACTCATGCTCCGCAAAGAAGTGCCTATACCGCACAATTAATTTTGCTGTTATTATTATTATTATTATTATTATTAAGTTTATTAAATTTAATCAAGTTCTGCATGAGAAACTGAATAAGTATCCTTTCCACATCTATCACACCTAATTCTGGGCGCGAGTTTTCGGGGGGCTAAAATGATCCGCGTTTTTAAATTAGCATTTTGGCCTGAGAATGAAATCATAGTTGGTTTAAAACAGAAGCTGAAATTTTCCGTCAGATTAACAGGCTGCAAGCTTTTTGCGGCAAGGGTAGAACGAAGCTCAGAATAGGTAAAAATAACTCCTACGATTTGGCCATAAAAGGGAAGCCCTCATGTCACTATGCAAAGAGCATGAAGTCGATACCGAATCTGCTTCAAGGTCCGACAGATTTTACAAACCAGATATTCCCCCCCCCCCACCCCCCTTAACGGTGCTCAGAGGATATGAGGCTCAATGAACTTCGCAACAAAGAGAACAATGCTGAAGTTCCTTTTGTGACGGAAATGCAAACCGTTCCGCTCGTGGCTCGTCACTACACGGGCTGACACAGATCATATCATTATATATGAAACTGAAACTGAATTTCAGCCCCACAAACGAAAGAATTGTAATTCATTAACGCAGAAGAATCTCAACGTAAGAACCTATACGCTAGGCGAAGAAAATATGCATACAAAATACGCATAAGTAATGACCAATTAATTTCATGTCTTGGATAAAATTAGTTTCAATGACTAAACAGGACTACAAATACAACATTGTTCAACAGTGTCTGTGTCATTTTCAGAGAAAACTTAAACTTTAAATAAGAAACTCGACTTTTATTTACGAACAATATGACAAAATCATGGAAGGTATTTAGATCTATCACAGATATGGAACAAAAGCCCCCGTTTGCTTCTTCTGCATACCAAATGCTCACATCTATCTTATCTTCTACGGTTCAGAAATCACGAGATGATCCCCGCGAAGTGGTAGGCGTATCTGGCGCGGTGCGGGGGACTGCTGACTACAAAGGGGACTATTGGAGTGCTATTGGTCGGCGGGACAGACAGTTCTGCTACTACACACAGATTGAAAACATCCAAGCACTTCGAGAGTCGTGCATTAGGCGAGTGCACTGTGCGAATGCACTCGTGAAGTATAGTCACAACTCGTCACTGGCCACGATATCTTGCGCATGCGCAACTATCGATTTCCTAACAGAGATCGCATCCTGGCCTGTGGACAGTCTATGGCGTTATATGTGTATGTGTGTGTGTGTGTGTGTGTGTGTGTGTGTGTGTGTGGGGGGGGGGGCGTGCGGCGGGGCCCGCACATTTTGGGGGTCTATGAAGATTATTCCTTGGAAGGAGTCGCAAGGCCTCAACCTACACACGACAACACAACACAGGCGAACCTCAAACCTCAGCGTTCCACACACTGAGCGGTATAAGCCTCTTGCGGCGCGACCGCCAATTTGGTACAATTACAAATAGCGTTGAATAATGACATATAATGAAATTCGCACGTATTCTGCCGTCAGTACAATAAGCATGTTCTAGCGAGTCTGAACTCACTTGTTAAGCTACCAACTACAGTCCCACAGTAATCAATTCATACCCGTCAACTACAATACACATCTTACTTGGTACATCGCCGTAATGCATTCTAGTCAGCATACGAATGGCAGTACACTTACCTGTAACAAAGGAAAATGCAATAATTTAATAATCTTATATAAACAGACTAATATAGAACCAAACTAAAGAATCTGTGTATGTGTTTTGATCAAAGAGAAGAAAGCAACAGGATAGAAAACTCACCCAATGAAGAGTGTTATCACGGGTACTCTTCATTCATAATATTAGGGTGATTAAAACACATTGGATAAAGCGCAAACGCAAAGTGCATAGAACTGAGAAAATTACACAACATTTTATTCCGAAAATAAAGAAAAAAAGGCTGCTTGAGGGTCATGTGCATGGCTGGATGACAGTAAAACTAGTCTGAAAAGAGTCATTTGTGAGATTTTGTAAATAAAGCAAACTTGGTGCACAATTTATTCTTAGTATATTTTATCTTAGTAAGTTTATCAATCTCTACATGTTTCGGGCGACTATAGGCCCATCATCAGGAGAAACAACTGGGTTTTTGCGACACTTGGTACTTGTTATGCATCCTGCATACCAGACAGTCAACCACACAGAATAACAAGTACCAAGTGCCGCAAAAACACAACTGTCTCTCCTGATGATGGACACATAGTCGCCCGAAACATGCAGAGATTGATAAACATACTAAGAACAAATTGTGCAACAAGTTGGTTTTATTTACAAGGTTATACAGAGATGCACGGTCAACAAAACACACACACACACACAAAAAACATTAAGTTGTGAGAGTGTGAACTAGAGATTGAACTGGCTCAAGACAGAATTCAGTAACGAGTTCTTCTGAATCTTTCGGTTTCACAAGTTTCTTGACATGCTACGCGATTATCACCTTCCCCCATAAGAGATATCTCACGGGATGGAGATCTTGGATAGAATTAAGGGCAATGTTGCGAGAAAACGCTTGTTTGTAAGTTTCCACACACACAGTGTGTTGTCATAAGAGCTCTTTTGTATTTTACATGCGCTTCTGTAAACAATCGTTGTTGAAAAAGTAAGGCCACGGAAAGCTATATAAAGGTTGGGAATTATGACTCTCAATGTCAACACCAAACTGTTGACACACATGAAACTTTAACAACGCAGGACTTCTACGAACTTCTTCCTCCACACGGTGTACGTCACGCAAACACGTATGACATTAACATGGAACCAGTTTCTTCAAATGTTCGCACAATTCATTGCACAATTTCTTGAACCAACGTCACGAATATTAAAATTCGGTAATTCATTAGCATTTGCAAGATACATTCACATATAATTTCGTTCACATAATCAACGCACTCACTTACATAGTACAGACGTCAGCTTAACAACTGACACCATCACACTAACGCCCTGTATTACCTAATACACGTACAGCGGGAGAACAAACGGTATTACGTGTAAAAGTTCACTAACGAAAAGACCGAGCTCCTGTAGAACAAAGCATATTAAAAATACTATACAAAATGTTCCAAGAATTACAATTTTAAATTCGAATTCCGCTAAATGCAATCACCACAATTGTCATAAGGCCTTAAAGCTACAAACACTGGATTTCCAGGACAACATGTCTACGCTGAGAACTGCGCTCCTCCGATTTATTAAGCAACGAGTAATGGTAATTTATTATCGACGTTTCCGGACATCCTATCCGTCCCATCTGCAGGGATCAAGAACATGGGACCGACAGGCTGTCCCGAAACGTCTGTAAGTAATTACCACTACTCGCTGCGTCATAGCCCATAAGAGCGCAGTTCTCATCTACTTCGCGGCGGAAGCCTGAAAAAACGCATGTTTAGGCTGATTTGAGGTCGTTTCAATACGACGCCGTGCGGTTCTGTCTCAATCACCAATTCGCACTCGGTGTTGAGCTACAAACTTCAGAGCCTTGTGTCTGCAGGAGCGTGGCAATGACAAATGTTGCACACACAAGCCGTGCGCAGTCAGAAACGTCGAAAAACGAGTCTAGGTCTCAACGTGCACAGAATACCATGTTACATGAATACGGAGAAGAGATAAACCCTTTCAATTCCACCTGCCGCTCTACTAACTCGAGATAAACCTTTTAATCCCAACGGCCGCTCTACTATCCCATGCCCTATACTGACAATCTTGCACTAAAATGCGCTGCATGAGTGTCATGTTGATATTAGCATTTGCTAGGCAATATGCACATCACAGATGCATGCACACTACCACGTGCACACACAAACACCCATACAGGACTCCACAAAATGGAGTATTATTCAAGAAACTTCCCAGCTCTATGAAACTCACGTGTTCATTACCGTTTTCACAACAGCCTGACACAGGTCTCTATCCTGAGACATAAGCCGACTGCACACCTACAGACCTACTTTCTAAAAGAATCCTTTTGACATTATTCTCCCTCTAGGGCCGTCACCCGACCAACCTTTCACACACACAAACACACACACACACACACACCACACACATACACACACACAACAGCTCTTTTATTAGCAACCAGTGACTAGTGGAATATGCACTTGTGAGCTATACAGAAGAATCACACCAATATACGCATACTGAGTGGATGAGTCAGTAGAAGTTAAGTCATATATGGTTTCTTAGGTGTAAAATTCAAGGGCCCTGCCATACTGCCAAGATAGTATACCGTGCATGAGCGTTGCACGTTATGGTGCACTGATGGAATGATACGGACAGAAAATGCCGACGTACTCAAGAGACAAACCCGTCCAAATCCCACACGGACTGGTCTGGGACTAAACATGGGCTTACCGCATTCAAAGGCCTGAGACTAACCGCCTGAGTCATGGCACGACCTTGGGTGGGTTACGAAGCAGGCAAGTTACTCAGGAAGGGAACGGGATCTTACAACATTTCTAAATATGTTGCCCTCCGTTTCCTTACGTCACTTGACTTCATTGCCATCATTCTAATACACAAAATTCGAATACATATGTATAAAAGGTAAATAGTTATACGTTCAGTAGGTACATTTGTTATGTAAGTTTGTCACATCTGTGCCTATTAACGCTGTTCATAGTGAGTGTCAATTTAATTAATGCTGAACACAAATTAAACAAAGGTTTCCTACTATCAGTCTTCTGTCTTCTCTGTATCACGACACACGCCTGAATCATGTCAGCCAACCGTTCGACACGACTTCGTCATTACAATTCAATCGTCAACAAAAACATGCAAGTTAGTTCTTGCCAAAACGTATTAAAAATAGGCAAAGAGATGCTGAAACGTACCGTTCATTGTAGCGTAGTGCCAGTCACCGCTACAACACGACGTCTGTGTCGATGGGATGCTCGAGAAGGTACCCGGATTTATTACAGATAATGCTGGTCTTATATCAACAGTCCTCACTGTGACGTCACGGAAAGAGCAAATGTCGCTTCATATGAAAGTTTTCTTGATATAAAGACCTCATTTCAACTATCTGTACAAAAGATAACACCTATAAATTTCAACCGGCGGAATACAATCCCACTGTCGGTAGTGAGAACTGCCCTGCATTTCTCGTAACTTCACCCACACACCTCGTGATCCGGTATTCTTACGGTGAGAAACCCGTAAATAAACACGACCAAAAGGAAGAAAAATTCATATAATTACCGTGTAATCCAAGTGTGTGTGTGTGTGCGCGCGCGCGCGCGCGTGTGTGAAAGACAGACACATTCCTTTATGGCTCTATACAATTTTCGTTACGAGGTCGTCGAGAATCAGTAACTTACTGCTGAAAACGAAACCAGAAAAATACAGAAGTGAACTTCATCGCCAAGCAAATGTACCCTCTCTTCTATGGCCTATCGATCCTTTACATTACGTTGTCTCGACACGACGGATTACGATTATCCATGCACGCAGCCTCACACCCAAACCAACGTACCTCCCCTGCGCTGCAGTGAAAATCTTCAACCTCGTAACAGCGTGTAACCTACCGTCCCCACAAGTTAACTAAGACTTTAGCGATAGGCAATTTACAACACGGCTACTTTTTTAAACCTTCCAAGGATTACACCTCTTTAAACTTGTTCCGATCCACAGCAAACTGTGAAAGTATAAATCATTCAGCCATTTGGTACCAATCCTCGGTCAGAAATTCGTCCCAACCAAAGGTTTCCACCTACACAGAACATAACAAGGGTCAACGAGGGCATCCGTACATTTAAATGGTAACAGCTATTCTAGTGTTGGAACAATTCATATACGAAAGTTCCTTATTCAACATCAATCCTTAATTCCAACCCGTTAAAAGCCTAACCCTTCAAAAGAGCGGTAACTACATTTTCCACCTTTGACATTAAGAACCGAACATTGTGCCTACACAGTGCACACGTGTTTCGTACTACACCCAGAATAAACAGCGACGTTTTCCTTAAACATCAGGCCTTCGCAACCAGGCGAAATGTCTTCTGTGGCGCGACAGTCAATTTATAAATATCTCTCACACGAAATTCTTGCTCCAAATTTTGTCCAGAAAACTAAAATCACGCGTCTTATAAACAATATATATATATATATATATATATATATATATATATAGTATAATATACAATTACATACATAACTGGACATCAGATCATTTATTTTGTATGCACGTACGTAATGCATGTAGATGGGTACGTTAGGTAAAGGAAAATAAATTTATCCCAATGCACGCCATGAAAGCATATGGGGAGTGGAGGTATAGCTCCACTCATTAACCTTCGCGCTAGATGGGGATGACCGGTCAGCTGCGGCAGTAGTCCTAAGGTAATTGGCGGATACCTTGCTCTGAAGGATCGCCAGAGAATATGGCCACAAGAGGACAAATCCTGTCTTGCATATGACTGAGCATTCACATTCCGCTAGGATAGATAAATGTCGTCTGTCATAACAAGACAAATGATTAATTCTCCATCAACCGAAGTTGTAAGGAATAACTGAAAAAAAAATACCATTTTTATTTCGCAGTTGCTGAAATTTAAACAGCCATAAGTAACTAAGGGACGAAAGTTTATATCTTTGTGTCTAATTCTCTGTTGTGTGTATAGATCTCCCTCTGAAAATCCAAATTATTTCTTACAACACTTAGAAAAAACACTGAAATTTATATACCAACCAACTGTCTCCCTGGCAATATGCGGAGACTTAAACATAAACTATCTCACAGAAAGTTCAGTGAAGCAAAACCTAGAACCAATAATGAAAATCTTTAACCAAACTCAAGTAGTTACAATTCCAACAAGAATATGTAATAATAAAGGAACATTAATTGACATCATAGTTTTAGACAATGCAAAATTCCAGAATCTATCAGTTCATTCTTTTAATAGCGGCCTATGGGATCATGTTGCACAAATTCTCACTCTGAACAATATAACAGTCCCACTTCAAAAATAAACACATACAAGTAAAACCAGAATAATGGATGACAAATCAATAGCCAACTTCCAGTCACATCTGAGGGAGGAAGCATGGGACTCACTCTATAACTCTGAAGATGTTAATGAAATGTTTAACAATTTTCATTGTATCCACCTAAGACACTTTGAAAACAGCTTCCCCTTAAGGTATAAATCATACATAACCAAACACAATGGCTGGATTACCAAAGGGTTAAAAATTTCATGCCAGAGGAAAAGAGATCTTTATTTCGTGTACAGACATTTAAATAACCCTAAACTAAAGGAATACTATAAGAGATATTGCGCCATTTTGAGAAACGTAATAAACTTGGCTAAAAAACTGTATTATGACAAACAGATAGAACTCTCCTCCAATAGAGTGAAGACTACATGGAAAATAATAAAAGATATCACTGGAAAAACACAGTCACCTGTTACTAATATGAAAATAAAATCTGATGCTGGCATATTAACTAACATTAATGATACAGCAAAAGCCTTTAAAATCTACTTCGCTAATATTGCTGAACACCTAAATAACAATTCCAGTGATGTGGATAAGGCATGGCAATCATTAAAGAGATCTTACCCTGAAAACTCTTCTGAGATGAAGCTAATACCGGTAACTGAAATCGAAGTGATATAATAAAATCCCTTAAACATAAAAATTCTTCGGGATATGATGGAATTTCAAATAATATTCTAAAACATTGTGTAAATGAAATAAGTAAACCCATGACTTTCATATTCAATTACTCTTTAATGACAGGGGTATTCCCAGATAGACTTAAATATGCAATTATACTGCCCATGCACAAGAAACGAGATAAACTCATAATGTCAAATTATAGGCCTATCTCCTTACTATTATTTTGCTCAAAGATACTGGAAACAATAATGTTTAACAGACTGTATCAACATGTGCATAAAACGAAATCTTGGCTCCAGAGCAATTCGGCTTCAGGACAGAAAGTAATATAGAAAAAGCCGTCTTTTCTTTGACTAAGTGTACTATCCTCACTAAACCTCCGACAACAAACAGGGGGGATTTTTTGTGATCTATCCAAGGCTTTTGATTGTTCAAATCACGAGATTCTTTTGGCAAAATTACACCACTATGGAATTCGTGGAGTGAGCTTGAATTGGTTCAAAACTTATATTACTAACAGGAAACAAAAGTTCAAAATTACCACACAAAATCTTAAGCACGAATCACTTTGTAGATGGGAAGCAATAAAGAATGGTGTACCTCACGGATCGATCCTGGGACCACTTTTATTTGTTATATATGTGAATGATCTCCCTCGTAGCATCAACAAATTTACTAGTCCTGTAATATATGCGGACGACACTAGTGTGTTGGTCTCCGCCAATAACTTGAAAGATTTGCAAACAAAAATTGACTCTACACTACATTATATCTCTGATTGGTTCTCATTCAATGGATTAATCTTAAATATGGAAAAGACAAATATGGTAAAATTTTGCACTAATCACTCCCTAAGTAATCAGCAACAATGTCCCACTGATAATTACTTCATCAATGAGGTTACAAATATCAGATTCTTGGGGTTAGAATTAGATAATAAAAAAAAATTGGAAAAATCATGTTGCTAAAATTCTACCAAAATTGAGTAGGGCCTGTTATGCTGTCAGAGCCATTTACTCCTTTAGCAGCTTGAACACGCTTAAGACGATTTATTTCGCTTACTTTCATTCGGTAATAAATTTTGGAATCAACTTCTGGGGAAATTCCTCAGACAGCAATAAAATATTTTTGGCTCAAAAGAAAATAGTAAGAATTATGACTGGTTCTAGGCCCAAAACCTCCTGCAAACCACTATTTTAATCACTGGGAATAATGATATAAATTCTCAATATATACTATCTTTAATGAAATTCTTATTACAAAACCAGGAAAAGTTTACATCCAATACTGAGGTTCATAATATTAACACGAGAAATAAAACAAAATTGCATTAACCTATAGTAATCTTACATTATATCAAAAGGGAGTGTATTATATGAGCCTTAGGATCTTTAATTAGCTACATGATTGCATTGCAAGATTACTATAAAATAAAAGGTCTTTTCTATCAACTTTAAGAAAAGATTTAGAAGAATTTTTTGATGATTAATATTCTTATAGGAGATCAGTTTGGCCCTCTCAAGATAAGGATATTAAGAATATAATACTTTACACTACTGTCTGTTGTGTCTTGTATTGTTCTTAGTAATGATCGACTATTGTTAATATACTTTTTATATGACATTGTTTCGTATCCGAATACCCCTTAAGTGATGTCATGGATTGATGAAATGTATGTATGTATGTATGTACGTATGTATGTATTTTCTTAATATGGTTTAATGCTTGCTCCATTACAGAGGTAATACTACAAGCTATACATAATTGATGTTTATCTATTTAAAGAAGTTTTTGTTCCTTTTAACTCTTATTTTCTGTTGTTATTCTGCATTTAGTTTGTCGAAAGGGATGTCATTGATGAATTGTGCAAAGTCTCTATAGTGCCTCCTTATTAGGTCCTTTTTATTGGTTGGCCAGCTGCCGTTCTGTAGAACGGTCGTCTTCATCCTTTCCCTCTCTTTTGTTATCGTTTCGCATTCAAAGATTAGGTGATCCGTTGTCTGTTCTGTTGTTCCGCAGGGGCATGTTGGTTCTTCTATGATTTTAAATCGGTGTAGGTATGCTCTTGCTTTTGCATGTCCCGTTACTATAGCCGTGAAGTTCTGTGTGAGGTTAATTTTCATTTTTAGCCTTTCTTCCACGTTTGGGAAATATTCTTTCGTTATGCTTCCTTTGGTGGTTTGCGTCCAATTTCTTTGACACTTCCTCACGCTTTCTTCTTCTAACTCTCTCTTCACTACAATTTTGGGATTCTTTTATAGTTTTCAGTTAATGACTCATTCGTCGTCGCCTTCTTTGCTAGCGTGTCCGCTAACTCATTTCCCAATATTCCCGCATGTGCTTTGACCCAACAGAGCGTTACTTCCCAGCTTGTTTTATTCATCTCGATAATTTTTCTGCTTATTTCTTCTATTATGTTTGTGTGTATATTGCTATTCTGTAGTTTGTCTAGTGTTATTTTGCTGTCCGTGTATATTGTGATTCTTTTGTCCGTCCTTTGAGTTTTTTCTATGTACTGTAGTGCTGCTAATATCGCCAATTGTTCTGCTTGGTTATTTGTGCACCTTTTATTTAGCCGGCGCTGTATGCTTTTGGTATGTCGCCCTGATTCGAAAAAGGCTATGCCTGAGCCGACTCCCTTTTCT
>Ga0131853_10007270_pt1 | contig 20007 bp, 11 predicted proteins | sample TergutLab28metaG_FD_92764 | JGI IMG/M metagenome (GOLD analysis project Ga0131853, IMG submission 92764) | Labiotermes labralis P1 segment gut microbial communities from Petit-Saut dam, French Guiana - Lab288 P1 (version 2) (version 2) | ecosystem: Host-associated > Arthropoda: Insects >... | reverse complement strand
TTTTATTTTTTTTTTTAATTTTTTTTTTTTTTTTTATTTAAAAAAATTAATTAAATTTTTTTATATTAAAAATTTTAAAAGGTTGTTTTTTTTTTTTTTTTTTTCATTATGCAGAAATTAGAAATCTTTTACATTGATGGCCTTTATGATGCCATAAGTTTGGACTCTGAAGACAGACATGTTATATACCTAGCACTAGCATCTCCTTTGCAACATTTGTAAGAAGTGTAGTTTAAATAAATTTCTGCAGGTACACACATAGACAGAAACAAAGAAGTATAGTATTCAAACACAGATCCAAAATATATTAGGCAGTGATAGTGTGTATGGTGGTCATGGTTGTTAAGGAACTGTGGGTTTCCCAAGTTTTGCCTGTGGCAGGTTGAAGAATATTTGATGTGGCCATTGACATTTTTGGATTGCCCAGAAAGTAGTTTCTTTTTATTTATGCATATGAAAGCATCATATTTTGTATGCAAAAAGCTCACGAAGATTCCCTTTGTCAAATTGTGGGCATTCATGCAGAAGTATGGAATAAACTTTGCATGGCAAGCAGGGACAGAGATGTAGAAATTTGAATTTGATTTCAAACATGGATTAGGAATAGTCAGTCCTGATATGTTTTGTTGTTCTGAATATGTCATGTTGTTTTGATAGGCCATTCTGGATGTTTTTTTAGTAGCTTATTCTGGACTTGTTTGTTTCATTGTTCTGATGGCCCATTCTGTCATCATGATGAAGATCATCATCATCGTATATCTTTCTTGGAGTTGGGCCACTTGTTGACCCGTTCCAGTCTCACGTATCCAGAAGTCTCTTCAAAGGTCTACCATGATTCCTTCTGCCAATTGGGGTGTAGTATTTCATTACCCTGGGTAATTTATTTCAAGGCATTATATTTACATGTTGTATCCAGCTTCTCTTGTATTCCAGTAATTTGTCCAAAATTGGTGTTATTTTTAACTCCTTTGCAATTTGTGCATTTGTTTTATAATCTGTCCAAGTGTATCCTGTTGTTCTTCTCATTTATTTTATCTCTGCTGCTGTTATTCTTCTGGCGTCACTTGCTTTAATAGTCCAAGTTTTGCTGCCATATAACAGGACTGGAAGGGCTAGTGTATTGTATAGTTTTATTCTTGTTTTCTTAAGGGTTTTTTATGGTCTAAACACATTATTTAAAATACCTGTAATTTTCAAAAATTTATTTAATTTGTTATCAATGTCCAGTTCTCCTTTATAAGATATTATATTTCCTAAATAGTTAAAAAAATTCACTTGTTCTATAATTTTATTATCTAGTTCAATTTTAGTTCTCACTGGATCTCTGCCTTTAAATGCCATTGATTTTGTTTTCTGTACAGATATAGTTAAACCATATTCTGTTATTATTTGACTTAATTTACGCAAAGTTTTCTGTAGGCTATCTTCTGTGTCTGCTATTATGACTTGGTTGTTTGCAAATAACAGCGTTGACAGTTGCTGGTTTTTTGAAAGTTTGATTTCGGGTATGTCTTGATTTTGCCATTTAGTTGTTATTTTGTCGAAATATATATTAAACAGTGTAGGTGAAAGAGGGCAACCTTGGCATACTCGTTTATTAATTTCTACTTCTTTTGCTAGTTTGTTGTTTAATTTTATCAATATTTTGTTTTGTGTGAAAATAGCCCATTCTGTATGTATTTTAATTGCTTATTCTGGACTTCTTTTTTTTGTTATTTTGGTAGCTCATTTTGGATATGTGTTGTGCTGTGACAACTCACTCTGGATATGTATTATTTTTTTTATGGCTCATTCAGTGTCACTATTTTACCAATGGTGTTTTTTCTAGACCTGCATTTCCGAACTGCTTCAGTTGAGTGGGACATGAAATTTTGAAAATAAGGACTTTATTAATGATGTATATAATATGGACTGTATATATTTACAAAATTACACCTCTTGGAAGAAGGAAAGATATGTTTTTACCGTGACCTTTTTTTGGACAAAATGTCTTGTGGGACACAACATGCAGTAGTTTTGATTCACCATTCTAGACAATCTGCTGTTTCTTATGAAAAGTGTGTAATTGTGAGAGGACAGTTTTGTACACTTTAAGTTTTGACCGCCTAAATATTCCCGTAGATACTGATCCAAAAATGATGCTGTCTTTTCCAGTATTTTGTCATTTAGATGGGAACCCTTGTGCTAATACCTCCATAGTCACTACTCACAGTCATATGAGAAAATTAAATAATGTGTAGGACCTGTGCCATATTTGCTGATGCTCAGTCTGTAATAATTACCTTATTTGCATATTCCAGCATTTCTTTACTTTCAATAATGCTATTTTATGTGCATGTGGCTTGTGACAAGCACAAAATGAAATTCACACGTCCTGTGTTTGTGTTCAAGTTCAAAACCTTCAGTGAAATGTGTGTTGAATTTCTGTGAGTTAAATCTGAAACCTTTCTGTTTTATACAATTTGTGAGATTTCAGTGAAAAAACAGTGTAAGCTTTGATTCAATCTGATGGGTAGTATTGTAGTTGCCAGAGAAATTTCCTTCTTCTGATAGTGGTGGAGTTGCCACAGAGACAGTACTGTAGCTGTCAGTGAAAATTCCTCTTGCAGAGAGGCACCGATGTAGTTGTGTATGAAACTAGCTTCTTAAGACCTTGAACCTTTGAAGGTTAAGACAACTAGTACCTTCTTGACATCGGGAGCCACATACCCAGCGGCACAGTTTCATTGTCCAGAAGGTAAAAATTCTTGATTACACCACAGTGAAAACCTCAAACCTAACATCATCGTAGTTGTATGTGAAATTTCCTTCTCCTGAACGGTAATGTTTTAAAGAGCCTTGTGCCAGTTATGGGTATTGTTTGTCCAGGGATATCAGAATGTTTGAAACCTACTCAAATTTGTTTCTAGAATTGTGGGAACTGATCTAGAGTAAGTACTGGCACCAACATGATGTTGCTGAACTTCGTACTGTCATTCGTGGAATTGCATTATGTCTTTAATTTATGAGGGCCGGGGCCGGGAGAGTGTAGTCGGTGTAGAGCGACTCGCTACTGGATGAAGCCCGATGGGGGAGAGACATTTTCTTTTCTTCACACACGTTCAGACGGGCCCTGAGGCCCGCCCAGCCTCCACTACAGTGGGCACTGGGGCTCTTACCTGGGGGTAAAACTGCTGGGACGTGGCGTTGACCACCCACCCCCAACGAGCACCACGGTTCAAGTAGACCCTCTCCTTCTGTGCCTTCACGGTATGTTACGGGGGCGACCTTTACTGTACTTCTGATTAATGAACGACTTGTAGAAATATTAAAAGGTTAAAGAAGAGAGTCAGATGAGAGTTGACGTTTTTGTGGGAGAGAATATGTAGATATCTATCCCCTGGTTTGTGCATCATGTAGTATGGTAGGTGGTTATCAGCATTTTCGAGGAAGTTGCTCCGTCTGTTTTTAAGGCAGAAGTGAAAAAATTTTGGAAATGAGAAGGTTGGTTAGGAGAGTAGGAGGGACTGGGTCATAGATAACGGGCTGATTGGGCATTTATGTTCTGCATGATCTTGGGGGCTCTTAACGTGTTTGTTAAGGTTTATGGCCAAGCACTTGGCTCGAAGGCTTAAAATGTCTTTGGTAAATTCTTTCATTGAAAGACCGGACTCTCTTAACTGTCATTATGATTCCCTTATTTACTGAAAGAAATAATTCCCAAATTATTTCTTTTTTCATATAAAAGTTTTTATTGGCTGAGACACCTTACAGGAATAGCCCTATACATCAGCTTTCCCTTTTTTTCGGTCGCTGTTAGGAAACATGTATAAACAAGTCCGTGGTGCAAGATTCTATTTGGGAAGTTGTAATTCTGGCTAAATAGAGCAATTCTTTGTCGTTAATCGAATGAAGATTGTTGCCTTGTTCAGAATGGTCCATTACTGGGCCTTATTAACTACGTGCCAAATAAGTATTTGTGTGTGTGTATACGTATACTTGTGATGTAACATAATACTCCAACGACGTAATGTTCGTATGCTTCACTTTTACGCTATGTGCAGTTATCTTTGTTTTTCTTAGTGCTATTTACATGATGTATAATTAAGGAAAATAGAAAGTGCAATCCAAATATTTATTGTTGTATATAGGAATATGTGATTTGGTACCTAGATATGTTATGAATTTTGCTATAAATTGTGAACCAAGTATTGTTTGTAAATCAGTGGTTAAAACTATTTCGACCGGGTGAACATTCGAATTGATATGTGATCTATGTATTTAACGTACACAAAATCAGCGCAGAGATATAGACAATAAGTTCTTCCAAGAAATGTAATAGCACACCACAGTAAACATAGTAGCAGTCTCTAATATCTACAGCAATGTGAACAGTAACAAAAAGTGTGACCGCAGTATACTAAATTGTGTGACTATATAAGTGCCCAGAATACAAGATATATATATATATATATATATATATGTGTGTGTGTGTGTGTGTAGTATATTTTGTGTATTTTTTTCTGACCAAATGACAGTAGGGACGCAAAATGCAGAGGGTTGAGAATTACTGAGCCGAAAGTTTCACTGCATGTTGTTGGTAGGCTTAATTGTTCGTCGTGTATATCATGTTTCTACTTCAAGAGCCTGCGTAATTACTGTGATCTTTAAGAGAAAGGTTAAGTTGATCCTGTGTTTAGTTAAGCATTTCGCCATGAACGCATATGAGGAGTGGAGGTGTAGCTCCACGCATTCCTAACTTCACTAGTTGGAGGTTATTGGCAGCTTTAAGCCCGGATTGCTTGGCCCTAGGTGAAAGAGCTTTCTATACCTATAGGAGGCTCTTCTGTCCCCAGACCCGGTCTGGTTACTTTGGAGGAGGAAAGCACCTCTTGTACCTGCCGGGAAAGGAACCGCGATTTCTCAGTCCTTTCCGTAGCTTAGACAAACTACCAATTGAGCTGTTCCGGCAGCTAATTTTGTAAGGTAGATTTAAAAATGGTTTCAAAACCTGGCTTAGTAAAATACAGAGCGGGGTCGAACCGCATCTTTGAACTGACCGTAGGTATCGAAATATCAAACGACAGACCGTAGATCGAATTCGCCCTTCGAAAATATCGAAGGTTCGGTATTCCAGTTTTCTGCCACTACGATTCTGAGACAGTTTCGTCTACTTCACATGCTCGCAGATTTTTTCCTTAAGATCCATCTTACTGTTAGCCTGCAATGTCATTCTCAGTCTTTCAAGTGGTAATTTTACAAGAGGTTTCTCCACGAAATTTTGTATGTATACCCAATCTTTTACTTCCTAGGTACTTGCCCACCCTATCGAAACTGCTCAGGTTCTGTCGTCTAAATTACGAAGTTCCTTGATTTGTAATATCCTGTATTTCCCGGTAACTCTATTCGAAATAATTTTCGGAGCCTTTTTCTTCAGTTGCTTTAACTTGTGGTCTTCTTTAACACCCATACAAGACAAATGGCAAAAACATTGTTTTGTTTATTCTCGTCTGTTACCTGTTATTGTTTTATGTAATATCTAGTCTTGGTCACGTGGGAGAAGGCCTCTGTATGTGGGCGTTACATTATAGCAACCTGTTTGCCTTGTAATTCTGGAAGTTTCGCCAATAGAATTCCGGCCAAATATCCCGTGTTGTGAATTTTAGAGTAATTATAAACTCACCAAGGCATATTCCTATCGTGTCATTTCCTCAGCGGAGGAATAAGGCCATTATCATGAATGGGCATTCGCTGCCGGTTTAACGACACAAACGAAATAAAATATTGGGATACAGATTCAAGTCTTCTCGGGTGTTAGGCCGTGAAAGTTACTGATGTTTCGGAGGAGCGTTGGGCCCACATCTTCAAGGTTAAGCAGTTCTTTCTTTTTGAGGGCCCTACGTTCCTTCGAAACGCCGGTGATTATTTACTGGCCGAAGATCTTCTTGGACTGCTTGACCTTGAATATGAAGGCACCGCGTTCCTTTGACACCATCTACCAGTCTATGCGGCGGAACATTCCAGACAAGAACCTTCAGCAGCTCCGCTCTGAGAAATTCAGATGTCACAAATGTTGGGCTGTTGGGAGATGTAGCCTGTAAATCGGCTGCATGAAAATTGTGTGAAACTGTGATAGTCCTATCTTGGGACATTTAGTAGAAAGCTTCAGGTATCTGCCCTTCAGTGCATATCCGGTTTAAAATTCCCAGATAACGGTTTATCGCGTTTGTCAGTTTTTATTAAATTACATACGAACGACATGCAGTTAGAGCGCAACCCTTCTTGACAATTTTCAGTCTACTTTGGATTTGTAAAAGGGAAAAAGTAGGCATGTTGAAGCACATTACTGTTTGCGTTTGTGTTGTAGGGTGTGTGTGCGCGCGTTCGTGTACCCCAGTTTCAACTTTTATAAAATAACTGGTCGAATTTCACAAAATTGGGATGAACATTATGCCTTCAAACGTTACTCCAGCCCTCTACTTTATAACATTGTGGCGAGTATGTCTGTTAGACGTGGGTTCGGGTCAGGTGACGAGACATCTTTACAGTATCGCTGAGTAAGTAAGAACGTGGCCAATGCGCAAAATTGGGAAATGGGAGCACCAATATCGCCATGTACTTACGGGCCCTGAAATGGTATATGTTAATAGATGGTGGAAGAAAAATACCTTTTGTTAAGGTAGTGGTTTTGTAGAATATGTGACATGGTGGCTGTGCGAGCGTTAGGTTTGGTTTTCGGTTTGATACCGACTGTAGCGAGGTACGTGAAATTTGTTATGGACGCAGACCACAAAGCTTGTTACACATGACGTATAATCTGTTGCGTCTAAGTCAGAAATTGCGAAGATGATGAGGATGCAAACTTTGGGTTATGCTCGACTGTTTAAAGTGATCCGAATCTGTACTGCATTAGGCTGTTAACAGAAATAAGCTAAAACAGTAGTAGAACAGCAGGTCTGTAGAACTAGAAGTGTGTTCATTAGGAAGGTAGGGTTTGATTTCTGCTCGGAACTCTCTTGTTGACCCCTTGGAATCAAGAGTACGTATACCATGCCGACTTCTGTTTTGGGAATAAGAATATTGGCATTCAGAGTGGTCGACTGAAGTTCTGTGACCTGTATTGAAGAGTTCTCGGATTTGAACTTCGTTGAAGACAGGCTTCTTGACTTTTTTTTTTTTAAGTACATACGGGGAAATGTAGTAGTAGTCGAAAATACATCGACACTAATTGTGTTTGTAACTCCCTCACGCAAACATGGAATTGTAAGTACAACGGGATGGTTCTTAATTTTGTGCCGTATATGATAGGGTAGCATCAGACGTGTGCATGAGACATAAAAGTCCAATGGGCGTACGGTCGAATTGCTTCTGTGAATAGTTAACGGAGGCGTCGAATACTAATCGATGTTGGTCTTCCGCGTAGTGTACGCCCACAAGTTGTTGGAAGGTGCACATGATAGTGTAATAGATACCACACTCCTTCTATTTAGCGACGAAGCTTGGATTCATGTCACTGGGAACGTGAACTGTCAATAAGAGGCACTAGTTCACAGAATATTCCATTGTTAATTTCTGCAGTGCCACGGCATACCGTGGGTTTGGTGTATAGAATGTTGTGTGTGCATGTAGGATTATTGTGTCGGTTTTTTCGTGAGACCTTGGACACGTGTTTCAGATTCTGACACCATTTTCATCGCCTGTCTGAGTACAAGATAACTTATTCCCTTCGTCAGCAAGATATTTTGGCAGCTCATACGGCAATTCTGTGAGGTATTCAGGGAGTGTTTTTGGTCACGGGTTAATAAGCAAGGGGCTGTGGCCTCTACATTCGCCTAATGTGAAACCATGCGATATTTACTTGTGGGGCATGTTATAGGTGGTGAAGTATCTCGTAGTAATAATGCTGGCACTGTAGACGAGATGAAAGAAAAGAAAGCACGCAGGATTAAGAGTGCGCTGTGTCATCAGTAAATCTTTGACTTTCTGCGATCATCGTATTAGGTTCGGTTCGTGTCTGCGAGCCGAAGGAAATCTTTTCCAGCTTCTGTAAAAATTGTGAGCAAAAACCTGATATTGGCTGCATTACGTTGAAGTAAAGCTTAACAGCACCATCTTTAAATATAGTGAGTAAAAGTCTAATATTAACGGCACTACATTGAAATTAAACGCTTGGACATGTACTCACGGCAGGTTGGAATGGAGGCGAAAGCTGCACTAGGTGCTGCCATGCAAAACGGTCCGTGAAGTGACCAAAGATATGTACCAGGTAAACCAGTCGTGCTGTAATTTCAAATAGGCCCATGTAGGTGCTGCAAGGATGGGAATTTTCTCAAAGGAATTCTGCTTTATGTCGGTCGGATAGAGTGGGGTTGTCTTCTAAAATGTCTGTTGGTTGAAATCTGCTTAGACTTAGGCTGCATTGTGTGCGTAAAATCGTGGTGGGGTTTCAGTCAACTGTTACTGACAATGTGAGACAAATGGTAGGACTAAATGGAAGGTGAAACTCTCATAGTTCGAGCTGTGCAAGTGGCACTGATGCTGTGGGAATAGATTGTGTCTGGAGATAAGATGCGAAATTCGGACAGCTGCATCATTTATGTTGCCAGGGCAGAGAAGGGTTCGTTGCACATTGTGGATGGCACAATACGAGAGTGATTTGTGTGAAGCGTGAATAATGTCGCATGTTTAGTGTTCCACTGGCACACGAAAACATTTGTCAGTGATAAGCAGTTACAGAAGACTAAGTTCATCAGGCAGACAACGTTCAGAAAAGCCGCCTGTTAGAGAAGTTTCAGCTGAAGCCACCCATGTGAGGCTCTGTTCGCAGCGCAGATAAATCAGCGTACAAATGCACAAACCACCTACCGTATGGGAAGACTGCTGTTCACAAGATGTGGAAGAAGTGCCTGTTTTTTGCTGGCTTCCAGCTTCGCACTCCAGCCAAATGATAATCGCAAACGAAATGACTTTGCTGCGCATATCCTCCATGAGATCAACAATGCTGAGCAGTTCTTGTTGCAGTTAACGTCAGTGTTGATGCCACCCGTTGCAAATTGTACGCCATATTTGTAGACACAGCATCGTCATAATACGTACAGGGTTTTACAGCCACACGTCGTAGCTGAACGCGAGTGCATAGGCCACCAAGTTAATGTGTGATGTTGCCTTGCACGAGACAAAGCAATAGGCCGCATTTTTATTTGCCGAACCATCTGTGACATCGACCCTCTACCCCGACATGCAGGGGTAAGAGATTTTCCTATTCTCGAAAACGTGCAGACCGTCTCGTGGTTTCATCCACTCTCCTTTTCGTTGGTTACTGGAGGTAATTTCCCTCGGAGTCAAGTTGTGTGAAGCTGATTACCTTCCTCCATCGTGCCGAGTTTAAGAATGAGTGGAGCTGTACGCCCACTTCCCCATACGCTTTCATATTATGCATATTGGATTTATTTGTAATGCCCCAAATTTGGAGCAACACTTACATAGTATCTATCAGTTTGACGGTGCCTTTCGGTACTTGGTCAGAATCATCAGATTCGTAAGCTATTTCCATGCGGATTGATTAGGGGAGAGGGAGATAGAATGAGTGGCCAACTTAGATGCCACTTCCCCCTGAGTTACATCAGGAAAGCGGTATACATTAGAACCACAGAAGACATAACTGATCAGGGTTACTCTTGAAACTACCACTCCAGATGGCCCATGTTGTGTGTGACAGGAACGGGGGTACAGGTTAGATGTCTGCCGGGCGACCAATTCAACTCCGTTTAGTACAGAAGTAATAAATATATGAGAGCTTCTGTTGCATTTGGTGCTTGTTAATCTTTCTGCCATATATGGTTACTAAATGACAGGCAAATGAAAACCCACGATGGATCTACGGTCACGCTTCATTAATGTGTATCTGTATAAGGAGTCCCTGAATTAGGATAGGGTTGTCTTCCGGAATCTTGCTCACATATCTTGTTCGGAATCTGATATACCATAAACACAGTGCTAGCAATAAACATTCAGTTCCCATGGAAACCCCGAGTATTCTCTTCAGCAAGTAATTACGCCGAGATACTGCTATTACGTTGGGAGTGAGCAATAGGAAATACGGAAACCAAGCAGAAAACCGAACCAGTCAAATACTTTTTGTTTTATTATTTACGTGTTATATTACGTGCTGGCAGTGGTGTTTCATGATGCAAGGTGTATTTAGTTAGGGATGGACGAGGTGGAAGAAAGAGACCTCTCAAGATTTCCAGAGGACCACTGCGCCGCAGAATGTTCGGTGTTGTGTACACGTACGTTGCATTGCGGCGCGACAGCGCACGTAGTTTTCCCGAAGAAGTACTGGATTTGCATTCATGTTTCAAAATCATTCAAACATTGAGGTAGGGGATCGGAATGTCCTGTGTTGTGAACATGTACCCTCGCAAATAGTTTTCGAGAGCGAGTATCGGTTATTACGCATGAATCTACATGCGTATGGCCGAGTCGTCAAAACAGTAAGGTAGGAGATAGCTTCATTCTTATCTTGGTGACTCTTGGTGTGAGTAACTTTGGAATTGCGATCAAACCAAGTTTCATTTCAGTATCACTTTGTCTTTTGCCAGTAAGAACGTCTTGGGGTGCGTCCAGGCTGCATGTGCTGACGATGGTTCCCGCGTTCCCTCTTTCGTGCCTCTGTACATGTGAACTGTTAACAAACGTCATCCCACTGGATCCCCTTGCTCGAGTGGTTCGGCACAGAGCCGGTAGTTCAGAGACAGGCTCGCCAAGGCGCATCACGATTGGAAATTTCAAGCCAGTGAAGAAGTCGGTACACATTCTGGAACAGTCACTGCGAACATTACTACCGCGAGTACGAACACGAGCGTAAACAGTCCAGATGCCTTTTAGTGTTCTCGTTCGACAGAATGATGCGAGTGGAGTTTCGACATGCTTTCCACGAAGAAAACGCCAGCTTCGAACTGTGTGTGCAGTTGTGTGAGGGGGTGGGCTTAGGGAGCAAGCCCGTAGCCAGGTTGGGTTCAAGCCGGTGCCATGCACGCATTACAAATCTGGATGCGCCCAGTAGGGATTTACAAAATATGGAAGACAGACGTGCTGATCAGTCCGCTAAAAAAACGTCCGACACTCTAACGCATCCACGTGTCGCCTCTGTTGAACCGCCGTGCTTGGGCAGAACTCACTTGAAAAAAAAAATTTGTATATGCAGGATGTTTTATGAAGTGTTAACAGAGTGCATTACGTATCTAAAGTGTCGATTTTGTGGTCCTGACATAGGTGCTTTTTACGCTTATATATACATAATGTATATACAGTATATGCATAATAGAGCATTATACACGTATATAAACCCGCACTGAAGGCCGCTGCTCCTATTGTGGTCATAGCGTGGCTACGGGCCTGGTGGAGAGAGAGTTGACAAGTCAATAGACGAGGGCTATTTTTGCGACGGAAACAACATACAGCTAACCTCTTTCAATACTTAGGAAGGCTTTAGTCGCAAGTGCGGGTTGCACTCCTTAGTCTCTTTCATTGCCGCTATGCACCCTGCTGCCCTGCGATGTTAAGAAAGCCTACCGTCGCAGTTGAGTGGTTAACTCTGTTGTTTCGCATTCCAGAGGTCCCGTGTTTACATCTGGACCGAGAGACTGGTAGTCCGTAATGGTTTTCGTGGGTTTCAGCATTCCGTACAGGTTGGGGTTAGTACCACATTTAGGCCATGAACGTTTCATTCCACACCTTTCTAATTCATTATTCTCTAAATCATTCAAACATTCGATGCTATGTATCATGGGTCTCCGACCCGCGTCCCACCAGGTTGTATTATGCAGCCCATGGCCACATTTTTAAATTGCGCGCATGCTATAAAACTTCCACAATAATTTAGGCAGTTAGGTGTACAACGTATTGTCATTTTTGCACGTGCGGCCTGCGAACCAGCCCGCAATATCGGGTGTGGCCCTTTTCCATAAAAAAAGTTGGAGAACCATGATATATATACTGAGTTTCTGAGAGCCCGTTAAATTGACACATGGAAAGGTGGAGAATTATGGACTGGAAGGAACTGATACAAGTCTACGTAAATTTGGTCCAATTAGAATGGACAACAACTGGGTACAACTGCGTGTATGAGGGGACGGAAGTCCTGTTGCATGTAATTTGTTGCACTATGTAATGTTGGTATTTTGTTTTGTAAAAGTGGTACTATTTCCTCTGTATTGACCGACCTTAACTACACGTGTTCCTGGAAATGGGTAATAATATGCAAAGACAGACCTTTGTGACTGAACTCTCTGTCTATTTGTAGATGCGACAACCGATTTAGAATGTTTATGGCCTTGTACAGTGTAGAGAGAACGAAGAGGAAATAACTTGCAACATACTGGGGCGTAAGTAGCAGACTGTGTTGCATGATTGCAGGATTTACGGTTAGGCTGAATAAGTCACGGCTTTGCTTTGTTTAACAACGCTGTCATTATCTCATGCAACATACCGTCGAATGATAGGGTGATTAGTGTTGTTGGTACTGGCCTAGATTTACATGCATTTGCCTGGAGAAACTGAGGAAAATCGCAGACAAGTAAAATGTCCGTAGAGCGTATAACACTTCTGACGCGTTCGCTGTCTTGTTGTTCCTTTTAAATTCGCGAATAAGTTTAAGAAAAGCACTGAAAGTGCGAGTGTTTTAAATGTCGCTTCCCGCGTTATGCACAACACGCACTGTATTATTTCTTACCATCATAGCACTTTACTTAGTTGACCGTCTTCTACCGGTAGGTGTAGAGGGTTTACAAAGAGCTCTCCATCTCTTACGGTCTCGAGTTATGCCTCTTACTCCATTTCGTTCAATTCCTCTTTCCGTCAAAATCATCAGTATCCATTCTTCCCAAGTCTTTCGGGTTCTTCCTTTGGGTACCACCTTAGCAACTGATTTAAAATCGATAGTAATCGACGTCCTGTATACGTCATAATAATGTAAACAGGGATAAGGATAATCGCTTTTCGCAACTGCTGTGGGAACCTACCTAAGAGGCTGTTACCATAGCGGGTCCCAGGTTCGACCTTGTGAGCTGGGACGTGACGAATGCGAAGCAGGTTTGATAACTGCCCGATCGCGGTGTTCGGTGCTTCACAATTCGAGGAACCGCAGAAGTACAGTAAATATTTGTTTGTGTGTGTGGAATACAGCTTACATCATTTCGACCAAAAGCCTTAATCCTCACAGGCTGATTCTTACTGAAACGTAACAATAAAGGAACATAACAGTAGAGTATTTTAATTTGAGACATTCACTGTTCCAATTTGTTTTGCAGCATGGGTAGTGATCATACACAGTGCGTCTGTGGCGTATGACTGGCATTATAACAAGTATTTGCTTGAAAGAAATGACTCTTTTATTGTTTAGTTTTCGACATAGATCACTTGTAACTGTACACACAGATTTGCACGGTCATACAGCTTCTGGATGCCTTTGTAGAAGTCGACTTTGCATTGGTGTTTTATGTACTTGTCACGGCTGTCTGGATGTCCGAAATCGAGTCAAAGAGGCGCAAGTTTAAAACTGTAATATCTGAGTTTGTTAGGCCTGTGTTTTCTGTTAAATACTACTTGTATACTCTCTTTTAGCCTTTGTTACTGTGCTTTTTATGCGTGGCGGAGTTTGCGGCTCCAGCGTTTGGAAATCCAGCGAAATTCTAAATAAGTCTACAACAGGAGTGCTTATGTCGGTCTGATATGCAGAAAGTGTAGAATGAAAAATCACTCGTGTTGTGTGTTTTAAAGTACTTGATATGTGTTATTTAATTCAAGAATGTAAACAGGAAGGCGTAATTTTGTACTAAAACCTTTAAAGTTTAGTTTCCAACCCGCAGAATATTTTGGATTCAGAGGCGAAACGTACACTGTAATAATAAATTGAGTAGATTATCATTGGCAGAAGGGTAGTCATGATGAAGCTTTTGAACCGACAGGTTTGAATTTTGGCCAGCTTACGTACTTTCGACAGGCGTTCTTAGTTTTATCAGTTATCCAGGCCAGTGACGGACGGAATACGATGACTTCTTCCAGTGCAGTGGAGATAATCTCTTTCGCATGGGGTGGTTGGCATTAGCTTCTTTGATTTGAATTCAGAGTTGTGTGTGTCTGTTAGTTACTTCCCCCCCATGTTACTGGGGGGGGGGGGGAACTTACGAGCAAGAAAGGAAGGTCCACAGTCGAACTGGCAGAGAAATTCTGTCTTGGATGCTCATGGACCGTGAAGGTTCATTTATGATTGTTTTAAATTAAAATTTGTAGTTTCCAGGCAGATTCATGTGTAGGGTATTGAAGACTTGGGTCTGCATCAGCGCCGCTCAAAGAACCTTGTGTCTTTCATTGTAGGTTATAGTGTAGGGTGTAATTGTGGTCCCTTTTAACCGTGTCACAGTTTTTATTAATCTCACGTCTCTCAGATAGAATGCACAAAAATAATAATCCTGTGTAAAAGTCGTATAGAGTCATTCCCAAAAGTTACGTCGTAGGTGGTTCCGAGACCGGCGACGTTAGTCAAGACGACGTAAGGCGAGTTAAGCTTTCCTACAAATGCAATATTAATTGTTTCTCATTTTGTATATAGCCGACTCTTTCCTAGTGTTGTACAAGTTTACCGACCACTGCTACCGGCTGGAAACCAAATTGCAGTAAATAAATATATCATATCATATATATTAAAGTGTCGAGTTTGGTTACATCAGACAATGTATTTTGACCAAGAATAAAGATTTATGCATACTTGTGAGAAATTTACAAGAAATATGAAATGACGAACAAGTGACAGCGCCACTTCCTGGTGAACTGCGGGCGGGTGGTTTGGGTCGTAACTCCAATGTCCAAGAGGTAGGGATGCTCGGGTCCCTGAAGGTAACTGAATTAAATCAAGCACCGACTCTGGCACGACTAAGACTTCTTATTCTTTTTCAGAATTACGTTATAGCAAGCAAGCATCCTTATAATTCCTTGTATAGTTGTAGCTCGATGGTCGTTTCAGTCACTGTTCTCACACACGTCGAGTACCAGCTTTAGTGATCTAGCCTCTCTGTAAACAAAACTGTCACGCTCCTGTCCTCACGTTTAGACTCGGGATCCTCCTCATCTTCAAGGATTCTTTGCTGCCGAATTTCACGAAGGTGGTCGGGCGTGATCTCCGGATCGTAGGAGTTCGGCAAATCGAAGACATCTTCAGCATTGTAGGTACGAACTTGAGCGCTTGTCTTAATATATTGGGTCTGGAGGCGAAGTACGTCGGAGGGTGACTGTAATTTTAAAATTTAATTGCGTACTCCGAAACTGTGTCAAAAAGCTTTTTTTTTTGTCGGTGTTACGGTTCGATCTTAGTGCGTATCGCGGTTAATATGGTAACGCTTCTTCGGAAGATCCCCGTTTCGAATCACGGCCAGGTTCTATGGTTATTCATGTTTTTTTTTCGGTAGGCCTACCTACAGTCTGACTCCGGGTTAATACTTTAAATTGGGGCACGACCGCTTGTCTACCCATTCTCGTTATTTCACTATCGTTTTGATGGAAGACATCCCGTTGTGCTTCATAAACCATTACTATCACAAAGAGCACATTTCAGCACAAGTATTTTATTATACGAGGCTGAGTTGAAAGAAAACTTTAAAAGTGCGATAAAAATTCGAAATACAGCTCGATTGTCTTGTACGTTGACAACAATGATACTCATGGTTTGAAGAGGTGGGAGTACGATGCAGGAATGCAACACAGCGGCGCATTAGTAGTGTTAAGAAGGCGGCCCCGCTTGCAACATGCACCAAAGAAGGCCAGCGTTCTGTCATCTGTTTTTTAAGTAGTGAAGTGGTGAAACCCATCACAATTCAGCGACGATTGAAAGTTCAGTATGGTGATGCATGTCTGTCACTACAGCAAGTGTACGAGTGGACTGGGAAGTTCATGAACGGCAGTAGTTCTGTAACAGATTCTCCTCGTCGTGGTCAGGCACACCGAGTAGTGACACCAGAGGCCATTGCAGCAGATGAAGCCATCGTGAAGGAAAATCGCCGCGTAACAGTGAATGAAATAGCCGCACATCAGGGTATGAGTCATGGATCAGCACACCATATCGTCCATGATGTTCTGCAGTTCCATAAAGTGTCTGCAAGGTGGGTGCCACGCCAGCTGACTGTAGAATTGAAAGAACGACGTGTTGATGCCAGCCAGGAACTTTTGAAACGCTTTGAAGCAGAAGGTGATGGCTTTCTAGGAAGAATTGGTACGGGAGATGAAACCTGTGTCCACCTCCACCAGCCGAAAACCAAGAAAACGAGCAAGGAATGGCGCCATACCTACTCACCAAAACTGAAAAAAATCCGCACACAACCATCTGCGGGAAAGGTTATGCTGACTGTCTTCTGGGATGAACGAGGGGTAATTTGGGAGCACTACATGCCCAGGGGGAACACTGTGACCAGTGCAACGTATGCAGATCTCCTAAAGAGTCACCTGCGTCCTGCAATCAAGTTCAAACGACGTGGACGTCTGAGTACAGGTGTTTTGCTCCAACATGACAATGCTCGGCCCCATACTGCCCGTTCAACTCTTGCAACAATCCAAGATCTGTCCTTCGAGTGTCTTCCACATCCGCCGTACTCACCAGACATCGCGCCCAGTGACTTTCATGTCTTTGGACCACTCACAGAGGCGATGGGAGGCAAGTCTTTCGGGTCAGACGAAGAGGTGCAGCAGGCGGTGCACGAGTGGCTGCGTTCTCAGCCAAAAGAATTTTTTTCTAGAGGTATCCATGCACTTCCGAAGCGCTGGAACATTTGTATGGAACGCAGTGGATACTACATGAAAAAATGAAGTCATTTTGTACCTTTTGTGTTAAAAAAATTACGAGATAAAAATATTTAAGGTTTTCATTTGACTCACCCTCGTAAAAACAAGTTTCCTTGTTATGGAACTGCTGCATATATCGACTCGATTTTTTCATCTTCGGGCCTGTTAAAGTATGTAAAAGGCAGCTAGTTGTGTATCATTCCATTTATTATTCCAAGAGTTCAGAGCTCATCCGTACACGGATGTTACAGTTTCTTGATTTGTTATGATCGTTCAGCATTCAATGCAGTTAATAAAATTGTAATGTCATTGTAAGAATGCGTTTCCGGTGCATGGAATAATAACTTTGAATGTATATGTAACTAGCCTCCTCTAAGTATTTTTCTAAACCTGATAATGGCCATCCCGGTCGTAACTCCTAGTACTGTAATAAAAACAAGATTTGTTTTTGTAATAAGATAATTGTGTGGGAAGGTATTATCGCTTGTATTAATAACTTTCACTACCATCATATCGTTCGACGTCGTTAAATACGTTATGGATACATTGTCGCTCCTGTGCGCATAATGAAGGGAAAATTTAGAATAAAATGGAAATCCTGTTCGGTGGACACTGTCATATAAATCGTGACACGAAGACACTGGCCAGGCTGCTCACAGAAGCGGAGCCATTAGCCACAAACACAAGGCGAATGCAGAATGCTGTCACGAAGGGTATGGAGCCATGAACTTTGCCGTGGACGGTTTCTCATTCATTACGTGTGTACAGTTCCGCCCGCTGACCGGAAATTAGTGGAGTTCCCTACTTGGATAGAAGCATCACATCAATTGTAAACAGTAGTGTAGGCCTGTATGGGCTGAAACCGGTGTCCTCAAGGTTGGTGTACTTAAACGAAGAACCAGAAATTTGCATCGTCGCGGTTTTAGTATGCGCCTACACGATTAGAAGTAAAGTTTGTTAGACACTTAGTTTCGTTGAAAAATTTAGGCCTATGCGTCTGGATGCAGTAGTTCTCGCCCTTAAAATGAGTGCATTGTTGGTTTCGAATTTAGACAACAGCAAGGAGTTCCGGAGAAACTCGATGTCTAATTTGACAGAGGCCATCCCATTGTGTAGTAACAAATTTGTATAATGTATTGTATACCGTCAATACACAACAATGTATCAGTACAGTGGTATAATATATAAGGTCAGGTCACATTACGGCAACATTTTTCGACCGTAAACGGTCATGTTCAGGCCAATAGAGAACATTGTACCTTAAAATTGTTCTCTATTGGCCTGAAGGTGACCTTTTAGGTCGAAACATGTTGCCGTAATGTGACGTGACTGGATATATCACTGTACTGATATATTGTTGTGTATTGACGGTATATAATACATTATACAAATTCGATGTCTAATTTCCTATTGCACAGACATCCTCATGTTACCCTAGATGTCCTAGAAGGTAAACAAGGAGCCTGAAACGGACAAAATAACTAGGTCCTTTGGAATTCACATGTAATGAAGTCCTACTGTACACGATCAGAAGAATTTAAGAGGACTTAATGGTGCCTCGGCTATGTTTTGATGGGATGATGACAGTTCCGCGCAGATTCCACATCGGCTGAAGCATGGAACGTCACTTGAGTTTTGCTTGTGTAGTGAATCACATCACAAATATTGTGTCGATACATTAAACAGTTTGCAGTTCCGTACTCAAGGCTCCACTGTATTGCCGTTCATTTGCCACTGACCACTAAAAGGATAATTTAAGTAACGGTGGCGATTGCGCTTAATTTTTTGATTGCTGTTAGATTTAAATGGTATACTGGAACCCTAATTATGCATGTCTCATGTAATGTAGTTATTCCAAACAACTGAAAATTTGCCGAATTTACAGAAGAATAGCATAATGTTTGAATCAACTTGTTAGGAAATTGCATCCGCAACGAATGATGATAAAACTGCTGTTTTATAGCTGATGTGTTTTAACAGCATGGAAAATAAACAAAGATGGAAATAGTGGAGCATTTTTTACTCTTATAATCTCACATTTCCAGATACAGGGACTTATAGAATTCACGTGTGTATGTAATCGAAATGCGGTGTTTGTGAGTATCGATACTCGGTGAGTGAGAAAACAAAATTTGTACAGTTGAAGTTACTTAGCGATGTTTTATATTAGCACAGATCCACCCGAAATTTTATTCGGAATATTTGACAATTCCCGTCTGTCCTATGAGTGCCACAAGTATTCCTGCCATTGGTACGCTCGTGTACAGTGTAGCCGGTGCGAAGTACTGTGAAATCACGATTAACCTAATACAGGACACTTCACGAACTTAAAATGTTCTTGGAAGACAGCTTGATAGAATTATTTAGAGAGGGCATTTGATACACAAAGGTGGAGGTCAGAATACCAACCGAAGTTTATTGGTACCTTTCGACTGTTTCATATGGACAGATTGTTTTCGGCACTGCTACCTGGCACACATAAACGTCACCATAAAAATAATTTGCTGTCTGGGGAATGAATAACAATAGAATTTAAACTATCAAGCTTTTATATGGGCCTACAAGAGGCTTATACGTGTAGTGTAAAGGGCCCAAATATTGTCAACGTAAGCAAGTTTGAGTCCCAGGTTTAAAGGCCGGGGTGTAATGTACAGGCGCGGTGAATACTGTAATTGTTAGTGATACAATCCGACATAAATATTTCAGTACTAACTCCCCCCCCCCCCAAAAAAAAAACTATTTTTGAATCCAGTCTTTTGTTCCTGCACAGTAAACTCGAGTCTTTTATGTTTTGAGAAGATGTCCTGAATCTTCATATTTTTTTTTTATTTTACGTGCATCACGTATTTGCATATATAAGTCATACGAAATACAGTTGGTGTCAACTTGCGTATTTTATTATTGCATATATTTTCGTACATGTTTCGGCCCGTCTGAGTCGTCATTGTGTGTGTGGGTATATATGTGTGTGTGTGTGTGTGTGTGTATGTATATATATATATATATATATATATATATAGGGTGTTTCACGACTTTAGGGCATAACTGCAGGAGGTGATTTCCTAAGTCTTTGTCATCAAAAAAGTTCATATAAACATGTGTCCGATTTTGGACGGTTACGGAGTTATGACCGTTTTTTAATTCCCGTACACGCCCTCGTGTGAACCGCGTCTATCAGCTGGCGGGTCGCTATTTTTA
>Ga0131853_10007269_pt1 | contig 20009 bp, 12 predicted proteins | sample TergutLab28metaG_FD_92764 | JGI IMG/M metagenome (GOLD analysis project Ga0131853, IMG submission 92764) | Labiotermes labralis P1 segment gut microbial communities from Petit-Saut dam, French Guiana - Lab288 P1 (version 2) (version 2) | ecosystem: Host-associated > Arthropoda: Insects >... | reverse complement strand
TCCATGTTCTGCCTAAATTTGTCAAGGCCTACAATGACGCGGTTCATTCGACAACTGGCATTTCGTCCTCGCGAGTCACCGGTTCGGACGTACTTGCCATGTGGAAGAGAATGGAGGAGACCCGGAGACAGAGGCGCGTTCGTGTCTCGAAAATTGTGACGTTTCGAGTGGGGCAGCACGTGCGCATTATCAAGGAGAAGATGCGGTTTGCTAAGGCTGCCGAACACAATTTCAGCACCGAGATTTTCAGGGTTACGAAAGTAATCGAGAGTCGACCGCGAGCCGTCTATAAATTCGAGGATTTAAACGGCACGCCTATAGAGGACCAGTTCTACAAGGAGGACCTGACCCCCGTACGAATAACAAACCGGAACTCTTATAATATAGATAAAATACTGGACAAGATAGGTAGATGAGGCATTCGTGAATATCTCGTCCGCTGGCGAGGTTATAGTCAGGACTTTGACTCTTAGGTGCCTGAAACTAGCGTGAAGATTTTCTAATATGGCGTCGAAGAACCCGAACCATTTTTACGTCTCTCTGTTCAGCAACGCCTCGCGAGACGTGTATGAACAGAATACACACGCTGACTTGACGGTGAAGCAGGCGTAACCTGTAGACCTGGTTTCGACCTCCATTTGGGAAGTGCGGCTGTGTGAAATTTCGTCCTCCCAACTACAAATGTAGGACACCACCGCACTTATATAGAGTAACCTGATATCAAAGCAATTTGTTGGCGACAACAACGTCCGCTACATGCGGACATTCGTCTTCCCATCATCATCGTCATCATCATCATGGCAGCACGAGTTTCGAAATGTGTATTCGGTGCCTGTCAGGCAGCGGAGATTCCACGACATCCGAATCGAGTTATTGACGCACGAAGGTTTTCAAATCCCCTTCGAGAACAGCACGACGCACACAAAAGTAGTGCTTGATTTTCGAAAAATTACAATTGGTAAAATTGAAAGTTTATAAAACAGGGCGTCGCCATCTCTAATAGTACATTTACAGCTATGGATTCTTTAGTAGTATACTACCTAAATCAAGCGGGTCGCGTACATACCGCCCCGAGGATCGGTCCCGTCTACTCCGCCCGGCACTACATTCAGCGAGGACACGGGATCTGCAAATTTTTTCGGAAGTCTCTTCCGCTGAGTCCGCCCACTCATGTGGAGTGGGGCCAAAGCAGTGGGCTGCGAGACGTTGCGTACCGGTGACAAAATTCAGACCGATATCGCGGCACGCAAGTCGAATGACTTCGTGAGTGCTGGGGAGATCGTGTCTAAAGACGAGACTGAATCCGCCCAAAATTTGTTTAGCAAATTGGGAGGTCGTGGCTCCAAAGCCGCCAGGGAGGCGACGAGAAGTACTAAAAGGGGCCCCAGGGGGCTAAAACCTCAAAACATCAAGCGTGCCAGAAAAATGATAAAAAGGGACAACATTTCCTGCTTTTACTACATTCACACTTCAGCAGCCGACATCATCATGTCTGCCTCGGCGGCGGAGATAGCGTCTGTTAGTAGCGAGGTTGACAACTTTGTATACAGGCCTATACAGACGTCTGTGCTCGGGACAATAGAGGACGCATACAAACCCATCGCCCCGTGGAACAAGACGATATGGAATTTTTATAGCTTCCTACATATCGAACTCTATGACTGAGGTACCTTAATATCGGCCTCGGGAAAGGATGTGGACTATACGGTCCTCACGAGCGTGAAAAATAATTTCCTCCACTCATTATTGTACCAAAGTAACGTCATTCTCAATGGCGTCAACATCACGCACGCGAGCGACCATTACCATTACCGCTCTTATCTCGAGATTGTCATTACCTAGGCACAGACGCCGCAGCCACGCAACTGTCGAACGAGTACTGGTACTAGGTTACGGGCGACATGCAGCCCAACGATCCGTCGGCCTAGAATATGACCACCATGACGAACCGGGTATTCATTACTCATTGGAACACACTTAGCGCAAGTAGGGAAGTCCAGCTATTTGGTCTATTATATTGCGACTAAAGTAACGTGCCCCTATAATTACTACCTTATGTCAGGTTGACGATCAAGTTGACGAAAGTCGGACGTAGCTTCTATCTGTTGAGCAAGAATGTAGATTCAAAAACTCTTTCCAAATCTTTGGACGACCAATTACTAGTCAGACTCCTCAGCCGAACCCCGCCATAGTACTGGCTCACAATTCGACACTGAACAAAGGGAGTCTCGCGCGAAATAAACTGACGAAAGTCGAACTCACATTGTCGGTCGGATAAAAATTCTTGACTATGGACAACGCTGTTCTGTGTCCCGTCCCGAAACGTCTCTGATTCACCATGGTTCAGAACACAAATTATATCGGTTTACTGAAGAGCAACCCGTACAAATTTCAGCACAATGTTGTCAGTGATTTTACACAGTTTGTAAACGGTAAACAGTTTCCAAAGCGGGGCCTAACTGTAGGCATGGATCATGAAGAACTTCCGTCATGGGCTACAGGAAGCTTTTCGAGGCGTCTGGCATACAACAATCGAACACGCGACTGCAGATAGCACACGATATGTAGATAAACGGCTATTTCATGTTACTATTCGACCTCACACCTGATAGGGGCACGTCGGACGTTCATAAGTCCCACCCTGAGAACGGCAATATCATAACTGAATTGAAATTTAATAAACCTTTGCCCGAGGCGATCACATGTTCGTTGTACCTAGAATTCGACAATTCATTCATCATAGATTTTGCGAGCACCGTCACGACAGACTTCTAAAATGGACATTGTGCAGATACTGTGTGCACTGCGTAAATTCAGCTCATTCCTTGACGTTTTCCCCTTCGTTCTCCTACCGAAGTCATTCGCGCCAACCTGCACCGTCATCGTCAAAGCCGATACCCACACAGAGGGATGTTCACACTGTCTAGCCGTGCACTTCCGACCCAAATTTATCGAGGGCCTACTACTTCGATTCATATGGCATCCTACCGCTCGTACTCAGCATCCAGATATTCATTAAACGCAATTGCACCACCTGGAACTATAACAGGCGACAGCTGCAGGCCCTAACGACTGACGTCTGCAGCAAATACTGCAGTCTACTCGTCCTCTACATGGACCGTGGCTACAAAGCGCAAAAATTCATCTCGCTATTTGATAGTTGCATCGCGGCAGACCAACAGGTGGAGAGGCTGTTCACTACCGAATACGAAGCCCAAAGGAAACGGGGCGCCTGGGGTCAGTGCTGCCGCAGCTGCCTACAAAAGATAGGTACTTTGCCCGATTCTAATTATTCCTAATTTAACATGGCTGGATGGAGAGAAGTCTTGATTAATTACGAGATCTTGCGAGGGCGGCAGAATGAGACGGTCGTCAAGGATCTGTGCGTTGCCAGCGCCGCGGTGTCCGAGACGATCCGTTTCAAGAGCCCCTTCAAGATGGCGGAACATGGCTCGTCAGGGAATGGCCTAAATTGGACCGACGAATGTATCGAATATAAAAAATTACATAAGGTCATTGGCGAATCCGAGGCCGATTTCACACACCTCTACGCCTACGTCGTCTGGAAATGTACATTCTTCGCAGGCCTGACGGGACGGCCGACCCATAACCTAGAGGATCTCGACTGCCCCACACTCCTCTTTCAATCACCACCAATGTTGTACAATGCCATGTCACAAGTTTCCCAGATTCTATTACCCAACCGAAAACGCGCATTCTATCTACTATTGGTTAATGTACTATCTGCAGAAGAAAGATTATGTCCAATGTCGTCATGACGTGACACTTTAAACTGCCGAAATTGTTGCAGGATTATAAACCGGACGCGCACTTCGCCCTTCCCATCACTATGCCTCCTTTGCGATGACGTCTACTACTACTAATCGGTCACCTAATGACGTTGCTGCTACTACCAGGCGGAAGAGGGGGAAGAGGATCCTCCCCACTGTCCAGGAGGAGCAGCAGTTGCCTGACGCCTCATCATCCGCCTACATCGAAATCAGTACCTACAGGACTGCCAAACCCGCGTTCGATCACCAGATATTCCTGCTGAGGCGCCTGATTTTCATAAATGCGAAGAAGACCAAATAGGTGTCAATCGGTTTCTACCCAGCTCGTGACTATCTCCCTCAGGTGCAATTCGGTGTCATATGGAGTTGTGGATCGAAGTACATCATTCCCACGAATGAGCAGGTCTACACGCTGGCGCATTCTCTACCTACGATTACCGTCTCCATGTGCAAAAAAGGGGAGGAGGGAAACGAGTCATCAAGTGTGAAAGTGGTAGCTTTCGGTTAAGTACACCGAAGAGTCGCCGCGGTTTAATCAGAGTGTATCTCGGCACTGAGTACATATGTCTGACGTCGCTGGATCTGCACTGTCATGCACGAAAGTTTAATATCATTCATCAAAATTTGCTCGATTACATACTTACTTTGCCTGACTTTTTATCATACGTGACGATGTTTTTAACTTCGGTTGTTTATGTGGAACCGATGCCTAATGCCAGTACATACATAAATTATCCTCACTTGTACGAGGAACTTGTATCTTTTGCGTGAAACACATATTTAATATTGATTAAAACATTTATGGCTGTGTTGGTTGTATTACTTTATTTCGTGTGTATACAGTGTGACATTCACGAAACCTTCCACTAACCTGTATCTTCCTTCGGCGTAATGCACGTGTTCCCGCTCGCTATTTCCCCCTTCTCTCTAGAGCACCACCGCCGTCAGCAGACACACTCCATCCCCACAGCAAGAGCAAACGCGGGTTTAGCCGGCACGGATATTTCAACCCTAAGTGAAGGATTACAATCGGCGTCACGCTGTTATACTCTTGTTGCAGAACGTTTGTCAGATATACAAGTCACGGATGTATATGTACAGCATAGCTTACGTTTACTTACCGACTTTGTATGTTTTGGTATCTCTGCTTGCGGTTTATGCATTAGGTAACTCTTTCGGCTACCTCAAACAGAGATCCCCAAACATACAGTGTCTGTATATGAACGTAAGCGATTTTGAACATATACGTCCATGTTTTGAAGTTCTGACGATTGTTCCGCAACGTAAATATATAAGCGTGACTTTATTTCAACTCGTTGCTACTTAACTAATATATCCAGATAATTAACGTATCGCTTCACTTACCTTTCTTCCAACGTCTCCGGCAGCTGCAGCACGGTTACGCCAGATGCCACGCCCTTCTTCTTCACAGCTTTCAGAGATGCACCACCCCACTGGTATTCTCAGCCTGCCGGGTTCCGCCGACAAACGAGCCGGGGTGAAGCCGTACAGTTACGTCTCTGTCACTTTACACCATATGAACATCGCACCGTTATGCTCGTGTATCGCACGAAGACCAGGAATGAAAATCACGGATGTATGTCAAATTGATTCTGATCACACACTCTAAGTCATTGCATTCCTGCTCAAAGTACAAAAATGAGTATAAGGGTGCCGTTACCTTTCAAGTTAATACATCTTACATTACGTATTCAGAGAATTGAAGTATTGCTTCACCCATCTTATGGATTTCGATCTCAGGATTCCACGCCCTTATTCTGCCAGCAACAGCTACGTTTTCCCCTATAAATTCAATTCGTTTCCCCCATAAGTGCAATTCATTACGTTAAATATGCTGTGTTGCCTTACACTTCTAGGCGTAGCATAAGCCAATAGAATCGTATTAACAGGTAACGTATTGAATTTACCAAACTCCACGGTGTCACATCCGTTTTTTCTCTTCACAGCTTCCACGGGTTTCATGCTACAGCAAGCACAGATGTTAATGCCTTGTGGTCCTGTGACTTGAAATTTTATTCCAAACCTCTATGATCATCCCGCCATACTGCTAGTGATATGACATTTCCATACAGGCAAGGGCACTGTTAGTCCTATTTCGCCTTCTCATAGTATAGGCTTACATATAGGTTTATTACTGCTTCCGTATCTGCAATACTCGCCCTTCTGTACAGGGGCCTCTTAAAACCACCCTCTCATAGAGTTCGGTACCTTTCCCCGAGAATATTGCTACGTCCGCAGGTCACGCTTCTACGGACGTGTCGGGATGCACTTACGTCAACTCTCGGTTAACCCGAGGGAGCGTGTAATGATATGTGCTAGCATCAGCATCTTACTGCATTCAACGTTGTCCAACACTCTGATACTTCATTTGCTCTCCTTTCGATATTCGATAATAAAGAATGGTCTTTATATAAAGTGCCCGTTATTCTTGTGCGATTTAAAAAAATTGATTTTTCGTGACAGACGTTCAAAAACTATTCAAAAATCGAATTACATCAAAATCCTTCCAATGGACGGGGCTGCAGTGACAGTGGTTGAAGTGTTGTGTTACAAAACGGAAGGTCACTGCTTCGATCCCAGCTGGTGTCAGTGAACTTTTTATTCACATAAAATCCTTCCGATCGCACTATGGCCCTGGGGTTGACTCAGGCTCCAACAGAAATGAGTACCAGGAGTATATACTGGGGTAAAGGCGGCCGGTGCGTAATGCTGACAACCTACCACAATCCTGTGCCGTTGTCACGTAATCAGGAAACCTTAATTACCTGGAACCCTCTGGGCCACTCCAGGCCTGTAACGGGACTTATTTACCTCTTTTTAAATTCCAAAGAAAGCGAGTTTTTTCATGCGGACAAACAGAAAGACAGACATGACGAAGTTAAATGTCACTTTTGGAAATTTTGCTCAAGGGGCTAAGAAACATTTTCATGTTATAAATCACTAAATCCGCTTCCCTCTTACACCGATTTCTTGTCCAGTCAACGCTCTGCCAATCTCAGATGCAAGTCTTTTATGATGGTAAGCTGCTTCGACTGGCAAAGTTACTGTCCTTTCCAACAAATGTACTTTTTACGTCTTCTGGGTAGGGCATTCCAAGGAAAGACTATTTCTACATACTTCCTCAAACAGAATATTTTTCAGGTGCGCCGTTACGGAGAGAGGTCTGTCCCTGCTCTAGAGTGCATGTTTACAAAACCGACGGGCAATTTGACCGAATGGAGGGTTAAGACGAACGTGTTCAAAACATTGAATCTAGAATTCGACCGGGAGATTTTTTCAAACTCACTCCATATCACGTCTCCGGATAAGAGGTCTTTCCTTCTGAAACTGATTCCTATGGGTTATGGGTTTGTTATATTGGTTTACTTGACTCTGAATCGTTATTCCCACCGTATCGGCAGCATTTGCGTCACGTAACGTGTGCTCAAATAGATCGTGCACGTTGGCTAGAAAATGTGTTACACGGTCGCTAATTTTCGAAGGGGTATTAAACGCACAGTAAGCTGCCTTCCTACAGCATTTTACCGCCTTACTGTCTCGTAATTGTGTCCATTATCTCGATTCTGCGCGCCATGTTCTTCTTCTCTACAAAAGATTCACACCTATTTAGGATCGACACACCCTAACACAGAATCATTTACCTCATTTGAAGTCAGGCTAATTACAGTTCCACCTATGGGGTCAGCCACACTGTTGCTGCCATTTGTAGGTTATCCCTATTTTTTTTGGCGGATGCTGACTCATTTTTTGGTGTGTTTCATGCATCCACCGTGGGTAAATCACCTCATAGCACGTATTCCGCGAAACGTTGCGCTCATCGTTGAGGTAATTATTATTTTTACATACTTACGTCATAGACTTACTGCCGCTTTGGGTGTGTACACTGAATGCTACTTACTTTCTTCTTCTTGCAGACAAACACGCAAAAATGGATTCCGCAAAGCGATTCGAAGAGTTCACTTCCAGCACTTCGGTCAATATCAGCTCTTTAGGAACAAAGAGATTGTATCCAATTGTCCACGCTAAGCGGATAAATACTAAATGTGAGCCTAAAGTCCTGCTGTCCATACGGGACTCTGACGAGAAACTTGTTGATATATATTCATCCCGAAACGATACGCTGTTATCGTGTCGAATGAGGATATGGAAAAAATTAATTCAAAATCGGTCTATCTGAATCTTGTGTGTAGAGGCATTTGTGAAAGCTGCAAATCGTACTTGCTTGCGATTGATTCTTAGTACTGTTTACAACCATGTATATACTCTTAGTTTTTTTTTTTTTTTCAGATACACACTTACATGAGACCTCTCGGCATACCGTTTGACGGGTCCGACAGTCTGTTTCGGACTCAACAATCTTTGGTGAATGTAGCGGGGCATGCCGTATGGTTACCAACTTTCACTCCAAAATTTCGAACATTTACAATTCGTGCATCACTTATTAAAAACTTTCTGTGAATTAGATATTTGCTGTGCCCTTACAGGAACTTACCGTGCTTATAGAGCGGGTGTCTTCACTTCCTATTAAAGTACTAATCCTATTACAGGAGGACTTCACATTCCTAGAAAAACCTCCACTCTCCTGGACAATATTTACAGAAAAGCTGATACAATTGTAATCGGACCTTTACAGTTCCCTCTGACCGAACGGGAGGAGTATGACGGTTTCCCTGATTTTACCAACTACGACATTACGTTTCAGGATGTGACGGTTTCCTTTTCAATTGGCATTGCGGATCAAAATCTTGCATCAATTTGACTGCCTTTATTTGCCTTCCAAGTGTACGCTATAATTTTCGTTCCTCTTTCATGGACTATCGACGTGTACTACACCCATTCGTGGGCAACTGTACCTCCAAACACTCGTAATGTGTGTCTACGGCAGCACCCGTCACTCATAAACACGAACTAGTAATTTTTCAGCCATAGTCCACATTAATAAAAATGATCGGCTTTCGACTTTTTCCTAGGTACTTCATCAGGGTAGCAGCCCCGGTGGAGGCTTGTTTGCTACCTCCGTTGAGTCTCGTAGAGTTACTTCCGTCGCCACTTCGCCAAATGAAGTGTAGTGTAAGAAGGACCTAAGTGAGTCCCGGGGCACCATTTACTTGAGCAATATTATTAAAAACGAGTGCCCCCGTGCAGTTTGGTGGAGGTTCCTCCGTAGCCATCTCTACGCCAAATCTGGCAGCCGCCACCTAGCTTGGTATCATGGTCTCTCCATGCCACCCTTACGCCGAACCCAGGGGGCTCTTGGCGTAAGTGTGTTGCCCGCACCACTCTTTCTTGAGCATAATAATATTAAAAAGGATCGGAGTTCGACTTTTGGAAGCCCGCCGTGGTCCCAGGGTCTGGAAGGGCTAAGTGTGGCCTCGGTATTACGAGTTCTTGAGCATATTAATTTTAAAAAGGATCGGCGTGCGAGGTAATTAGGTTAGCAGCCGCCGCCGTCTAGTCTGGTTTGCATGGAGGGCGCCTGGTGGAAGAAAGTCTCGGGCATTATTCGTTCTTGACCATAGTAATATTAAAAATGATGGGCGTTTAATCAGTTTGGCAGCCTTTTTACAGCCATGTATTTAGCGATGAGTCCTGTCTTGTGGAAGAAGGTACCCTGGCACAACTCCTTTTTGAGCGATAGAATAATAATATTAAAAATGATCGGCGTTTGCCATTGAATTGCCGGGATAAGGAGTTTGGCAGCCGCCGTCCAGTTTGGTCTCTCCGGAGGGTCGGGATGGAAGAAGATCCTAACTATTGTCTAGGCATTACTCTTTCTTTAGCGTAGTAATAGTGATAAGGCTCGGCGTGGTTGGCAGCCGCCGTCCAGCTTGTTCCCCCGCCATGTGTTTAGCGTTTAGTGCAGGAAGGTCTTACGGCGAAGCCCTCGGACAGATCGTTACCATGCGACCTAACTTCAGTCAGGGGTCGTGAGGGGGGCCAGGGCGCTAAGTCTGGAAATATTGCGGGCGTGCCGCCGTATGGAATGGTAGAGGGTCGTGTTGTACCGCAACGTGTGGTGAGGAGAAGACAGAAGGCCTCCGCGTACTTCTAAAGAGCGTCAATGTTGCGAAGATTAAGTTGACATCGTCAGAATTGACACTAACAATTGATGAATTCAAATTCGAGTGCACGATACGTTCCAAAGTCGACGTGATAGACTGTATGAAAATACAAAATTTATGTTTTCCCAAAAAAATGGCTTGCTAGAATTTCGCACCCGCTTAGGGAAAAGTTAGGTAAATGTGTGTCAGAGGCCCGAAGGCAGGTGTTTTAGTCACACCTGTGGCAGTCCGTGAACAATGGAATGCATCGGCGGTCTGGGGAAAAACATTTGCCAGTGTAAAAAGTCACGCGCATAATTAGAATACCAATTAAGCACGTTCACCTTGGCACTTATCTAACTGTAATTAAACACGTACACGAGCGTGCATTTTTCTCCAAAATCAGCGAGACACGTTCACCTGGGCTAGCTATAGGTACGAAGGTGATGTCACCAACTGACGCAGACATTTACGTATGAAGACACTGACTTAACTTTGACCCAATCAAGGTCTTCTGATATATCGAATGAGGGAAGGGGAACCGACGCCTAGGGGTCTGTATAAAAATAACCCTAGAGGAACCCCACCTCATAATGGGATTGTTGTGGTGGGCGCTTAAGTTTGTGCATCGTGAAGGAATCTGCTAGTGTGTATTTCATCCCCATTATAGTATAGTGAAAGGAGCTGATACTGTATGTGTGTGGGAAAACGAAGCGTGTTGGGGGTAGGTGAAGTTAGTACATGATACCTCTGTGCAGTGAGTTTGAAAGGACAACGCACATGTTGCAGCATGATCATCACGAATGTGCTGTGCAACATCGCTTATATTTTTATACATAGCAGTTCTGCTTGAAGTTCTTCTGCTCGTGGCTGCCGAATGCCAGTGTCGCAGAAAAAAATGGAGTAGCTCACGTATTAATAACAACGGTCCCAATTAGGAGGCGTATCGACAAGACCGGAAGACACATCACGATCGTTATTATTAGAGCGTGAGCCCATCAGTGTTCTTCTGCGATCCTTGCATTCGACAGCCATAAATACAGCACCTCAGGCACAGGTCTGTATGTGAACGTAAGCGATGTTACGCATTTGCATTCCTGAAATCATCATCCTGGAACATGTGCGCAACTCCACTTCAGAGAGAATTGATGGCAGACTAAACCTAGGGGGTCGTTGCTGCATCTCTATCCTTGTGGCTGACGAGGTGGTCTTTTACGTCGTCGCCGCTGCTGCAGTGTTCGTGCCGGTGGTTGCTGCTGTTGCAGCTCCGCAAGGTGGATAATACGAAAACAGCATTTTCCTTATACACTACAAAACCAACAAATACACGTTTTCGAAATTAATGCTTTAATTTTTTGTATATTCTACATGTTACGTGCCCGAAGGTTCATCTTCAGGTAGACGGTTTTACGTACAGGTATGTTATAGTGTGTAATTACACTGTTCTACCTACAAAACTGCTAGAACAAATGCATGCACATACACACTATACCATTACTGCACGTAAAACCGCTTCCCTGAAGGTAAAACCTCGGTTTCGAAATATGCAGCAGACACCATAAATTAAAACATTGGGTTAGAAAAGGTACATTTGTTGGTTTATGTTGTGTAATTAAATTGCAACGCACGGTGCAAAGAACACGGTATTTGTCGCTAATACGCTATGGCACGCGGTCGCAATTTTGGTTGAGGCACTGCGCTACAAGCGATTCTCGATGGGGTCATACGAATTTTTCGTTGACATAATTTTTCGGCCGCACTATGGCCCTGGGGTCGACTCAACCACTGACAGAATTGAGTAACAGCGTAGAGCTGAAAAATTTACTAATTTCACGTGCAGGTTTTCTAGAATTTGTGGAAGACAGAATCTAGAAATTCTGGGAGCCTGAATCTCCTGGAACTCTCAGACCTCTCCGGGCCTACAATGGCACAGCTTTACTCTTCTATCCTGTAAGAGATAAAGCGCAAGTGAACATGCTTTAACCCATTCCAAGAATTAAATAAGAGGCCTGTGTAAATGCTATTATATATTACAGAAAACATGGATGCAAATTAACTGTTCGACACACGGATTTGCAAGAAAATTAAAAACCATTCGCGGTAAAAACGCAAGCCATGTAATTTAAGTGAAACTATTTGCATGACACTTCATGTACCCGAACAGCTAATATCAGTCTTAAAATAAATCACCTTCATAAAAAATATTGCCTAAAGTTTCCAAAATTTTATAAGGGAAATAACTCTGAAAACCATATATTAGTTTTAGTTGGCGCCTTTTTAGGTTTAATCTAAAGATAAAACTTACAATTGTAGACCAGTGGCTAAAAGGTTTCATGGGACTGTGGTAAAAGTATAAAAATTTCTACGGTTGGTTACTAAATAAACAGGGCTTTTCCAAGTTCTGTACAATTCTAAAAAAAAAATAGCGATTACTTTTCCAAACACCATTAAATTAGGGCTTTCATAATTGAGCCGAAATGTGAACTGCGCGGTACGAACTCAATCCATAAAGGAGGGATGTAACTTTAGATTTTTAATGTGCCAAATAGCGCAGTTCTGCAGAATCTATGGGCAAAGAGCGGATATTGTATTTCTGCAATAATTACTGATGTACAGCGGGTAATGTAGATAACTACAGGTGTAGAGAGGATAGTGTAATTCTGCAGTATCTAATGACCTACAGTGGTTAGGGTAGTTCGGAAATATCTACCGACGTACAGCGAATAATTTAGATCTGCAATAACTACTGGAATAAAGAGGATCGTGTATTATTTCAATATCAACTGACAGAGAGCGGATAGTTTAGTTCTGCAATAACTACTGGTATAGAGCGGATAGTGAAGTTTTGCGATAACTACAGATGTACAGCGAATTGTGTGATTCTGCAATAACTACTGGGTTTGAGTGAATAGTGTAGTTCTGCAATATCTACTGACGTAGAGCGGATAGTGTAACTGTGCAATAACTACTGGTGTACAGTGGATAGTGTAGTTCTGCAATATCTACTGACACAGCAGAGAGTTCAATTCTGCAATAAAAAATGTACACTGGAGTGCCTAGTTCTGCAACATTTAATGAAGTACAGCGGTTAGTGTAGTTCTGCAATAAATACTAGTGTACAGTGGATAGGGCAATTCTTATATAACGACTGACGTATAGCAGTTAGTGAAATTCTGCAAAAGCTATTGGTGTACAGTGGATAGTGTAATTCTGCAATAATTCCTGGTGTACAGCGAATTTTGTAGTTCTGCAGTAACTACTGATGTAGAGTGGATAGTGTAGTTCTGCTATATCTACTGGCGTAGAGTAGAAAGTAAAAATCTAAAGTAACGTCAGGTGTAAACGGAAAGTGTATTACTGTAATATCTACTGACATACAGCGGATAATATAGTTAGGCAAATATCTAATGAAATATAGCGTATAGTGAAATTATGCAATAAAAATTATTGTACAGTGGATAGTGCAGTTCTGCAACATTTATTGACGTACAGCGTTTAGTGTTGTTCTACAATAAATACTAGTGTAGAGTGCATAGAGCATTTCTGCCATAACTACTAACTTATAGCGGATAATGAAGTTCTGAAATAATTATTGGTGTACAGTGGTTAGTGTAAATATGCAATAATTCCTGGTGTACAACAGATTGTTTAATTCAGTAATAACAGCAAGTTTACTGTGGGTAGGGTAGTTCTGCATATCTACTGGCGTACAGTGGAGAGTGTAATTCTAAAAATAACGTCAGGTGTAAAGCGGAAAAAGTAGTTCAATAATATCTACTGACCTGCAGCAGATAATATATTTATGCAATATCTACTGACGTACATCGATTAGTGTAATTCTAAAATAAATGTTTGTGTACGGCGGATAGTTTCGTTATGCAATATCAAATGACCTACAATCGAAAGCGTAATTATGGGAAAAGAACCGGTGTAAAGTAGATAGAATACTTCTGCAATATCCACTGTTGTACAGGGGAAAGGCTATTTCCGCATTAACTATTGGCGTAGAGAGTAAAATAATTCTTAAATAATTACAGATGTACAGTGGGGAGGGTAGTTTTGTAATACCAACTGGACTACAGCGGATAGTATAAATCTGAAATATGTACCGACTTAGAGAGGTTAGTGTAAATCTGCAATATGTATTTACGTGAATTGGATGGAGAAATTCTGTAAAATACATTGTCGTGAGGGGAAATATGTACTTCTATTTTATCTACTGGTGTACACCTGAAAGTTTAATTATACAAAAAATTCTGGTGTACACTGTATAGAGTAATTCTGTAATATCTACTGGCCTACAGCTGATAGTGTAGTTCTGTAGTATCTACCGACGTACAGGTGATAGTGTAGTTCCGAAATATTTATAGAAATAGAGTGGAAAATATAATACTGCAGTAGCTACTGAAATACAAACGATAGAGTAGTTTGGCAATAACTAATCAAGTACAGGGGAGAATTTAGTTCTACAACAAATACTGGTGTACAGCGGAGAGTACAATTCTGCAATATCAAATGACGTACAATGGAGAGTGTATTTCTGTTATATCTACTAGCGTCCATAGTGTAGTGTATTTCTACAATACCTACCGACGTACAGCGGAGAATTTAATTTTGCAATAACTACTGGTGTATAGCGGATAGTGTAATTCTGCAATATATTCTGACGTACATTGGATAGTGTACTTCTGTTATATCTACTGGCGTCCGGAGGATATTGAAGTTCTGAATACCTACCGAAGTAAAGCGGATAGGTTTGTTCTGCAATAAATAGTATTGTAGAGAGGATAGTGTAATTTTTCATTATCTACTGACGAATAGTGGATCGTGTAGTTTTGAAATATTTACTGGAATACAGGGAAGAGTGTAGTTCTGCAACATACACCGAAGTAAAGAGGAAAGTTTAGTTATGCAAAAACAACTCTTGTACATCAGATAGTAAAAATATGCAATAACTACTTATTTACAGTGAATGGTATAGTTATGTTATATCTACTGGCGTACAGAGAAAAGTGTAGTTCTGCTATATATCCCGACCTAAAAGCGGATAATATATTTCTGATTGAATACTGATTTAGAGCGGATAGTTTAATTCTGCAATATCAACTGGTGTATAGTGAATATTTTAATTCTCTGATATATGATGCCGTAAAAATTACAGTGTCGTTCTGCAATAACTAATGTTGTAGAGCGGATAGTGTAATTGTGCAAAATATACTAACGTAAATTGGAGAGTATAGATGAGTAATATCAACTGGCGTACAGATTAAAGTGTAGTTCTGCAATTACCTACCGACATACAGCGTAAACTGTAATTCAGCAATATCTACTGACGTATAGTGGATAATAGAGTTCTGTAATATCTAAAGAACTTAAGGGGATAGTTTAATTCTGCGGTAAATAATGTGTAGAACGGAGTGTGTAATTCAGCAATATCAACTGACGTATTGTATAGTGTATTTTTTGTAATATCTAGTCTCGTGCAGAGAAAAGTGGAGTTCTGCAATATCTACCGACGTACAGCGGATAGTGTACTTATGCTATAACTAATGGTGTACAGCGAAGAGTGTAATAGTTCAATACCAACTGATGTGTATATAGGGGAATGTACGAGTACTTCTGCAGTATTTACGGGCATACAGAGTATAGTGTAGAGATGAAATATCGACCGAAGTAAAGAGGATAGTGTAGTTCAGACATAACAAACAGCGTACGGCGAATAGTGCAATTCTGCAATATCTATTGAATTATAGTCTGCAGTGTCGTTCTGTAATATCTATAGGAGTAAAAATTTAATGTGTTTCTGCAATATCCACCCACGTACAGCGGAAAATGTAGTTCTGCTATAACTACTGGTGTACAGCGGAGAGAGTAAACCCGCATTACCTACTGACGCATAATAGATAGTGTAGTTCTACAATATTTACAGGCGTAGAGAACATAGTGTAGTTTTGTAATATACCCGACGTACAGCGGAGAGTGTAGTTCAACATTAAATACTGGTGTGCAGCAGATAGTGCAATTCTGCAATATCTAATGACGTATAATGGAGAGTGTATTTCTGTTCGACCTACTGGCTTAGAGATTATGGTGTAGTTCTGCAATACGTCCCGACGTACAGCTGATAAATTAGTTCTGCAATAATTAATGGTGTACATTTTTAGTGTATTTGTGCAATATCGACAAAAGTATATTGAATAGTTTAGTTCTCTAATATATTGGCATACAGAGAATAGTTTATTTCTGCAATATCTACCGTCGTACAGCGGAGAGTGTAGATCTTAAATAAATACTGTTAAACAACAAATCTTTTAATTCCGCGATATCTAATGAAGTATAGTGAGTAGCTCATTCTCTAATAACTACAAGCTTCCAGAATATAGTTTAATTCTGCAATATATACCGACGTAGAACGGGTAGTTTATTTCTGCAATAACTAGTGTTGTATAGCGGATAGTATATTTCAGCAAATTTTACTGATGTTTAGTGTATTGTGTAGTTCGGTTACATCTACTTGAGTACAGATCATAGTGTAGTTTTGCAATAATTACAAGTTTAGAGCGGATAATGTAATTGTGTACAATCTCTTGACGTATATTTTTGTGTAATTGTGTAATATCTACTGTCGTACAGATTATAGCTTAGTACGGCAAATATATACCGAATTATAGCGAATATTTTAGTTCTGCAATAGCAGCTGGTGTACAGCGAAATTTGTAATTCTGCATTATTTACTGACATATTGTATATTGTGTAATTATGTAATATTTAATGGCGTACAAATGATAGAGTACTTGTGCATTATCTACCGACAAATAGCGGCGAGTGTAGTTTATCAAAAACCACTGGTGTACAGTGGATTGTGTAATTCTGCATTATCTACTGACGTATAGTGGATTGCGTAGTACTCTAAAATCTAAAGGCGTATAGATTATAATTTAGATCTTCAATATCTACCAAAATACAGCGTTGCGTTTAGATCTGCAATAACTACTGGTGTACAGTGGTTATTGAAATTCCGCAATATCTAATGAAGTTTATGGTATAATGTAGTTGTGTAATATCAACTGACGTAAAGATAATAGTAGAGTTCTGCAAAAATTACCGACTTACATCGGATGTTGTAGTTCTTCAATAAAAGTGATGAAAATCTTATAGTGTAATTCTGCAATAACTATTGACGTATCGTGTATAGTTTGGTTGTTTAATTTCTACAAGTATACGGAGAATAGTGTCGTTCTGCAATATCTACCAACGTACAGCGGATACCGTTGTTCTGCAATAAAACATGTTTTACAGCGGAAAGTGTAACTCTGCAATAGCTAATGACTAATAATGGATGATTTATTGAAGAACTACACTACCAACTGCACGCCAGTAAATATTACAGAAATACACTATTCGCTGTACACAAGTAGTTAGTTCAGAAGTACACAATCCGCTTTATTTCGGAAGATATCTCGGAACAATAATTTTTCTCTAAAAGACAGTAGATATAACAAAAATAAATTCCATTATACGTCATCAGATATTGCAGATTCATCAATCCGCTGTACACCAGTAGTTTTTGAATAAATAAATTATCCGATGTACGTCGGTAGGTAGCGCAGAACTACTCTATGCTTTATACGCCAGTAGATATTACAGAACTGCAATATTCACTATACGTCATTATATAATTCAGACTTACACATTCCGCTCTAAACCATTAGTTAAAGAAGAACCACACTCTCCTCTTCACTTCTGTAGAAAATCCGAACTAAACTGTCTTCTGTACGAGATTAAATATTACAGAATTACAGTATAAAATTTCATTAGTAGCTATTTCAGAATTCCACTATCCGTTTTACTTCGGTAGATATTGCAGAAATACACTATTCTCTGTAAGCCAGTAGATAATTCAGAAAAACACGATTCACTTTATTTCAGTAGGTATTGCAGAAATACACTTTCCGCTGTACACAAGTGTTTAATGCAGAAATACCCCATCCGCTGAAAGTCGATATTTATTGCAGATCTGCATTATTCTTTGTAGGCCAGTATAAATTACAGAACTAAAGTATCCACTATACATCAGTAGATAATGTACAAAATTACAATTCACTGTTTATCAGTAGTTATTGCAGAACTACACAATCTTCTGTACTTCGGTAGATAAAGCAGAAAATTTCTATTCTCTGAAAGCCAGTAGATATTACTGAAGAAAACTTTCGACTACACATCAGTAGGTATTGCAGATTTACACTATTCACTTTACACAGTAGTTATCGCAGAAATACAATATCCAATATACGTCAGTATTTTTGCAGAATTACAGTATTCTTTGTAGATTTTGAAAAACTAAACTATCCTCTGTACTTGATTAGATATTGCAGAATTACACAATCCGCATTATAACTTTAGTTATTGCCAAAGTACATTATTCGCTGCACGTCAGCAGATGTTTACAGAAATACACTATACTATGTACGCCAGAAAATATTACCCAACTAAATTATATATTACACTTCTCTAGATATTACATAATTACACTATCCGCTGTACAACAGCATTTCTTCCAGAACTACACTATATTCGTACGCCCTTAATTATAACAGAACTGCACATTCCACTATATGGAAATAGATATTGGCGAATTGAATTCTCCGCTGTACACAATAATTAATGGAGAACTAAACTATCCGCTGTTCGTCCGTGGTTATTGTAGATATACACTACACTCTGTACGCCAGTAGATATAACAGATATACACTATGAAATATACCTCCTTACTTACTGCGTATTTACACTAATCGATATACACCAGTAGTTAATGCCGAAATAACCTATCGGCTCACGTCACTAATAATTGCAGAACTACAATATCCTCTCTATGCCAGTGTCAATTACAGAACTGCACTATTAAATATACTTCAGTGTATATTGCAGAAATACACTATGCGCTGTAATCCTCTAGTCATAGCAGAACTACACTATCCGATGCACATCGGTAGCTATAGCAGAAATACCCTCTATTCCGTACACCAGTAAATGTTACAGAACAAAATTCTCGAAAATACTTCATTACATATTGAATAATGTCATTGTAGCATGTACACCCGTATCTACTGCAGAACTATACTCTAATTTCTACGTCAGTAATAATTGCAGAACTCCGCGATTCTCTGTACGACAGTAGATATTAGAGAATTGCACAAACCACTATACGACAATAGGCATTAAGAATTACACTATTCTTTATAGGTCGGTATATAGTGAATAAATTCACTCTAAACTGTACGCCGGTTGATATTACATAACTAGATTCTCCACTATAATTCAATAGATGTAGCAGAATTAAAATATACACTGTACACCAGTAGTTATTGCAGAACTTCACTATTCGTTGTACGTCGGGAGATAATGTACAACAAACCAATTTTCTCTAAACCTGTAGATATTACAGAACTAAAGTCTCCACTACACTTCAATATATATTGCAGAATTACACTAACCGGTGTACACCTCTATTTATTGCAGTTTTTTACTATAGGCTGCACGTCAGTAGATATTGCAGACCTACAATATTCTCAGTACACGAGGTCATAATTCACAATTACATTAATTATATAGGTCAGTAAATTTTGAAGAATTAATTTATCCCCTCTACACCAGTTGTTATTGCAGAACAACACTATAAAATTTACGCCAGTAGACATTACAGAACTACACTATGTAATGTACTGTAGTTGATATTGCAGAATTATATTTTCAGCTGTACAAAATTTTTAAAGCAATTCTTCACTATCCGTTTTAGTGCGGTAATTATTATAGAACTACACTATCATTTGTACACCAGTAGGTATAACAGAAACACACTATTCAAAATATGACTTTAGATATTGCAGAATAACACTATATGCAATACACGGATATTTATTTTAGAACTACACATTCCGATGTATTTCGGGACATATCACAGAAAAACACTAAACTCTGTTCACCAGTAGATATTCGTGTACTACACTACACACAATACGACAGTAGTTACTATACTAAACTCCGTGGCCTTAGTCCGCACGCGAACTATACCGACAGAGCGGCCGCCGCCGGTCGGCGAAGTTAGTGCCAACATTTGCGGATAGAGGGGTGTCACGTGGTCAGCGCAACGGGTCCC
>Ga0131853_10007264_pt1 | contig 20014 bp, 21 predicted proteins | sample TergutLab28metaG_FD_92764 | JGI IMG/M metagenome (GOLD analysis project Ga0131853, IMG submission 92764) | Labiotermes labralis P1 segment gut microbial communities from Petit-Saut dam, French Guiana - Lab288 P1 (version 2) (version 2) | ecosystem: Host-associated > Arthropoda: Insects >... | reverse complement strand
TTCTTCTTCAGAGATACCTCGGCCCAGCGCGAGCATTGCGGCAAGCGGGGGCAGATTGTGCTCTTCAGCCAGGCTTGTCGCAATTTCGCGGTGCTCTACCACAGCCTTGTGTAACACCCAACGTTTGCGCACCATAATCTCTCCCCCTTTTTTAATCTAGCATAAATCATTGACCTAAGCGCCCACACGCATATCTAACATTTCTGCGTATTGCTTATACAACGCCTCAAAACTACCCTGTTCGATCGCCATGCGCATGCGTTCCATCAAAGTATTATAAAAATACAAGTTGTGCATCACGCACAGCCGCTGCGCCAGCATCTCGCCCGCTTTCATCAGGTGCCGCAGGTAAGCCCTGCTGTAGTGCTGGCAAGTTGGACAATCGCAGGACGCGTCAATAGGGCTGTTGTCACGCTCATATTTTTTGTTGTTGAGGTTGATGATACCGCCCCAGGTGTTGAGATGACCGTGGCGGGCGTTGCGGCTTGGCATAACGCAGTCGAACATATCAATACCCAGCCGCACGGCTTCCAGGAGATTGCCCGGCGTGCCAACGCCCATCAAATAGCGCGGCTTGCTGCGGGGCATGTGCGACTCAACCGTTGCGACGATTCGATACATTTCTTCCTTCGGTTCACCCACCGCAAGCCCGCCGATAGCATAGCCTGGCAGGTCGAGTTGCTCAATTTGCTTCATGTGTGCAATGCGCAGGTCTTCATGAGTGCCACCCTGATTAATCCCAAAGAGCGCCTGCGGCGCGGCGCTACTTTGTGCATGCGAAGGCACGCAAAAGTCGCTTTGCTGTGCCTGAATGCGAACCAGTTCGTTTTGGCAGCGCACAAGCCACCTATATGTCCGGTCACACGAAGCTTTCACATAATCATAAGTTGCCGGATTCGCTACACATTCATCAAATGCCATCACAATGTCGCTGCCCAAGTTGGCCTGGATGCGCATGCTTTCTTCCGGGCCCATGAAAATTTTTGCACCGTTCACGTGCGACGCAAACATAACGCCTTCTTCACGGATGTTGCGCAGCTTGGCCAGGCTGAACACCTGAAAGCCGCCGCTGTCGGTGAGAATTGGCCCGCTCCAACCGGTGAATTTGTGCAAGCCGCCCATGGTGCTGATAAGTTCGTCGCCGGGCCGCACGTGCAGGTGGTAGGTGTTGCACAGCATCACTTGCGTTTTCAGCAGGCTTTGCATGTCCTGCGCGCTGACTCCGCCTTTGATTGCCCCTGCCGTGGCAACGTTCATGAAGCACGGCGTTTGGATTTCACCATGCGAGGTATGCAGCGTACCACGGCGGGCGGCGCCTTCTGCTGCGATTAATGTGAACATAACAGCTGCCTCAACTCTTCAAGATTATTCACCCGCTCGTCCGGCATTTCTTCATCCGTTGCGGGTTCCGGCACACCGCCCCAACCCTGGCGAACCCAAATAGTCTTCATGCCAAGCTTCTTTGCCGGAACAATGTCGTTGTCCAAGCGATCGCCGACCATGATGGCCTGTTCGGGTTTGCAGTTCGCCCGCTCAAGCGCCAAGTGAAACATACGTGGGTCTGGTTTTGCAAGGCCTTCTTCCGCGGAAGAAACCACAACATCAAAGTATTGTGCAAGATTCCAGCCACGCAGCCGCTGCTGTGTGCCCTCACTTTGGTTGGCGATAACACCCAGCTTATAATGCCTGTGCAAGTGTTTCAGCAACGGCTTCGCGCTGGGATAGGGAGTCTCCAGTGCTTTTGGCCAAGGCTCGCCGCCACGCAATGCCAAGTTGCTCCATCACAATTGCGTATGGGTACGCGCATTGTTGTGCAGCGCGATGCATCCTTGCGATGAAATCTTCCAAGCTAATTTCCTGTGGTGTACCGCAAAGCCGCGCAACGGTACGCTCAATGCGCGCCTGCACGGCACAGCTTTCGTCAACAAGCGTAAAACCGATGTCGAAGAAAATCCAATTTGCGTTTAGCATATCAGCATGCAATCCCCAAAGGAGTAAAACCGGTACTTTTCCTGCACGGCGGTTTCGTAGGCTTTCATGGTTTTTTTGTGGCCGTAAATGGCGCTGACAAGCATAATCAGCGTGCTTTCGGGCAGGTGGAAGTTCGTAAGCAAACCATCGAGGCCTTTGAATTCAAAGCCAGGGTAGATGAAAATGTCTGTCCAGCCCTCGCAGGCTTTGATTTCGCCATGCTGCGCCATCATGCTTTCCAGCGTCCGCACACAAGTTGTGCCCACAGCAATCACTTTGCCGCCGCGCGCTTTTGTTTGGCGGATGAGCTCCGCCGTCGCTTCCGGCACGGCATAGTGTTCGGCGTGCATATCGTGGTCTTCCACATTTTCGCTCTTCACCGGGCGAAACGTACCCAATCCCACATGCAGCGTAACATAGCCCATGCCCACGCCACTGTCCTGAATTTTTTGCAGCAACTCGGGCGTAAAGTGCAAGCCTGCGGTGGGCGCCGCAGCGCTGCCGGCCTCTTTTGCATACACTGTGTTGTAGCGGTCGCCATCTTCCAGCTCTTCCGTGATATAATGCGGCAGAGGCATTTCACCAATTTGGTCAAGCACCGCATAAAAGCTGCTAAAGTCCTCATAAGAAAACTTCACCACGCGATTGCCGTTTTCAAGCACCTCTGTCACTTCACCCATAAGAATACCATCGCCAAATGTGAATTTCGTTCCAACACGCGCTCTTTTCCCGGGACCCGCAAGGCACTCCCAAACCGGGCTTTCGCGCTGTTCCAATTGGTTGAGCAACAGAAACTCCACACGTGCGCCGGTTTCTTCATTCACGCCATAAAGCCGGGCGGGCAACACCTTTGTGTCGTTCAAAATCAAGCAGTCGCCGGGTTTTAAGTAATCGCCAATGTCGCGAAAAATTGCGTGATCGATATTGTCGCTATCACGGTAAAGCACCATCATGCGCGAGCTGTCGCGTGGTTCGATGGGCGTTTGGGCGATGAGTTCTTTTGGCAAATCGTAGTAAAAATCAGATGTTTTCATAGGTTTCCTTTCGGTGATTAAATAAAAGTTAGTGCACAAGACGCGCGCGTGGAATGTGTGTTTGTTCAACAAGGTAAATTCGTCTACGGGCACAGTGGGCACGCCGCATGCGGTCAACAACACAATCAGTACGACAAAAGCAAAAGCAATCTTTTCATGGAGTTCCCTTTCAATCTTCCATATCAGTGATCGCCATAAAGCTCGCTTCGTTATATCGTTTAAATCCGCAGGCTTCATAAAATCCCACCTGCGTGTTATAAGCGCCCAGCACAATGCGCGTGTAATCGCTATAATGCTCACGTATCATCTCAACCAAGCGCCTGCCAATGCCTTGCTTTTGATATTGCGGATTCACCAGCAGGTAGTGCACATAGGCAGTCATCACACCGTCGTCCATGCTGCAAATCATACCCACCAGGCGGTCGCCATCCCACGCTGAAAAAATACTGCCGTAGTTTCGCATTGCCGCCACAAGTTTGTCCGGAAAATTTCCGCTGGACCATGCGACGGATAAGAACAATTTTTGCAGAGCCTGCGGCGTAAAATCGTGGGTATTACGATAAGTAATCATTATCGCCCTCCAGCATATTCTTACTTGACAATCACTGTTATAAGCGTTATAATTAGATATTATAAATTATTATGCGTAAAATTGCAAGCACTTTGTAAGGAGAAATGAAACGTGAAACAATATCGAGTTGGTATTTTAGGAGCAACAGGCATGGTGGGGCAACGCTTTGCGCTGTTGCTAAACGACCACCCGTGGTTTAAAATTACCGCTTTGGCCGCAAGTCCCCGCTCGGCCGGGCAAAAATTCGGCGACTTAATGGCGGGCCGCTGGCAACTTGAATCCCCCTGCCCTGAGCCATTGAAAGATATGATTGTTTTTGACGCGAGCGACGTAGCCGCTGTGACTTCGCAGGTAGACTTTGTCTTTTGTGCAGTCGACATGCCCAAGGACGACACACGCGCGCTGGAAGACGCTTACGCAAAAGCGGAGTGCCCTGTGGTGAGCAACAACTCTGCCCACCGAGGAACACCTGACGTTCCCATGATCATCCCGGAGCTCAATGCCGACCACAGCCAGGTGATTCCCGCGCAACGAAAACGCTTGGGGACACAGCGTGGCTTTGTTGCGGTGAAGTCCAACTGCTCCATCCAAAGCTATGTGCCCGCGCTGTTTCCCCTTGCCGATGTGCAAGATGTTTTGGTGTGCACTTATCAGGCAATCAGCGGCGCTGGAAAGACGTTCGACAGCTGGCCTGAGATGAACGACAACGTCATTCCCTTCATCGGCGGCGAAGAAGAGAAGTCTGAGCAAGAGCCGCTGAAGGTTTATGGCCAAATTGAAGGCGATGCCATTGTGGACGCAACTTTGCCACATTTTTCGGCGCAGTGCATCCGCGTGCCAGTGAGCGACGGCCACCTGGCGGCCTGCTATGTCCGCTTTGCCGAAGGGAAGAGGCTCTCGAAAGAAGACATTCTGAATACTTGGCAAAGTTTTCAGGGCACGGCACAAAAGCTCAACTTGCCCAGCGCACCTAAACAATTTTTGCACTATTTCAGCGAAGACAACATGCCCCAAACCAAGCTCTGCCGCGACCTGGAAGGCGGCATGGCAATCTCGCTTGGCCGGTTGCGCGAAGATGGGCAGTATGACTACAAATTCATTTGCCTTTCGCACAACACGCTGCGTGGAGCTGCCGGAGGCGCTGTTCTGATGGCAGAATTGCTTTGCGTACAAGATTATATTTAGGCCATGCTGGAAAAAGTAAACTTGAGTGCTGCCGGGTCTTGCTCATTGAGCTTGAAGGCACGCTCAACAAAGAAAACAGCTAACCAAACGATTTAATAAAAGGAGACATCCTGATGAAAACCCCTATATTCACCGGCGCAGGCGTGGCCATTGTTACGCCATTCAATGAAGATTTTTCAGTGAATTACGCAAAACTTGGCGAGCTCATCGACTGGCAGATTGAAAGCGGCACTGATGCCATTATCATCTGCGGCACTACGGGCGAAGCCAGCACGCTGGACCATGACGAACATTCCGAGTGCATTCGCTTTGCAGTTGAAAAAGTTGCGGGGCGTGTGCCTGTTATTGCTGGTACGGGCAGCAACGACACCGCGTATTCCCTTCAACTTTCGCAGGAAGCCGCCGCCCACGGGGCCGATGCACTGCTGCAGGTTACGCCCTATTATAACAAATGCTCGCAGGCAGGCTTGATCAAACATTTTTTGCATATAGCAGACCGTGTAAACTTGCCGATGATTCTTTACAACGTACCCTCGCGCACCGGTATGTCCATCGCGCCTGAAACTTATTTTGAACTTTCCAAGCATCCCAACATTGTTGCAACCAAAGAGGCCAGCGGTGACATTTCCGCCATCGCAAAAATGAAAGCGCTGTGCGGTGATGCGCTGGACCTGTATTCCGGCAACGACGACCAAATTACTGCATTGATGAGTCTGGGTGGCAAAGGCGTGATTTCGGTATTGAGCAATATTGCGCCCAAGCTCGCGCACGACATCGCCGCGGCTGGATTAGGTGGCGATATCGCCGCAAGCGCAAAGCTGCAACTCAATAACCTTGCGCTTTGCAACGACCTGTTTTGCGACGTAAACCCTGTTCCTGTGAAGGAAGCCATGAACCTCATGGGCCTTGCTGTTGGCCCATGCCGCATGCCGCTGTGTGAAACAAGTGCCGCAAACCGCGCACAACTTGCCGCTACACTTAAAAAACATGGATTAATTTAGAGGATATCATGCTCAATATATTACTCAGCGGCTGTTATGGCCGCCTCAGCCAAGCTGTAATTGAATACGCTGAAACCCGTGGGGATGTTCGCATCCTCGCGGGGATTGATCCTTCTAGCGTGTGTAAAACGCTGCCTTTTCCTGTGTTTGAAACCCCTGGAGAAGTCAGCGGCCTGCGCCCGGATGTGATCATCGACTGTTCATTGCCCAAAGCCCTGCCTGCATTGCTTGATTACGCAACGCGTGAAAAGCTCCCTCTGGTGATTGCCACCACGGGATATGGCGACGCGGAATACGCATTGCTTGACGAAGCTGCAAAACATATTCCGATATTCCAAAGCGGCAATATGTCGCTGGGGATTTTCCTGCTGAAGGAACTTGCCCGCCAGGCTGCGCAGGTGTTGGGGGAAACGTTTGATATCGAAATTATCGAAGCGCACCATAATCAAAAGATTGACGCGCCCAGCGGCACGGCACTTATGTTGGCCGATGCCGCCAACGAAGGGCTTGCAAAGCCCCACACCTATACCCATGAACGCCACAGCAAGCGCGAAGTTCGTCCGAAAAATGAAATCGGTATGCACGCTATACGCGGCGGCACAATCGTCGGTGACCACACAGTGATTTTTGCAGGCTTTAACGAGATCGTCGAACTCACACACCGTGCCCACAGCAAGGGAATTTTCGCTGCTGGTGCCATTAGCGCCGCGCGATTTTTGGCAGACAAGCCTGTTGGGCGATATAATATGGACGATATTGTGAACCCATGCGTATGAAGAACGCAAACTTACTGCTTTACGCGATTTCTGGCGGCAATCTGGCTACTATAGAAGCTGCAATTTTGGGCGGTATTACGATGTTGCAACTGCGAGCAAAGCAATTGCCAGACGGCGAGTTGCTCCGCTTGGCGCATTCTGTTAAGCAATTAACGGACAAATATGATATGCCATTGATCATCAACGACCACGCGGACATTGCAAAAGAAATTGATGCCGCAGGTGCACACCTGGGACCAACAGATGGCAACTTACGTGCGGCAAGGGAATTGCTTGGACCTGATAAAATTCTCGGTGCAACCGCGCGTACGCTTGAGCAAGCCATTGCCGCTGAAAAAGCCGGGGTCGATTATCTTGGTTCCGGTGCCGTGTTTGGCAGTGCAACAAAACTAGATGCCACCTCTATGCCACTTGGAAGATTTCGTGAGATCTGCGCGAGTGTAAGCATTCCGGTTGTTGCCATTGGCGGCATTGATCGCACAAATATCATGCAGCTCAAAGGCTGTGGCATGGCAGGTTTTGCGGTTGTTGGAGGAATATTCGGAAAAGATGATGTGGAGCAAGCAACAAAAGAACTGAAAGAGAAAGCGCAAACATGCCTAACATCATCCTGACCACTATGGTTATGATAGAAAACCCCGCTACTGGTCAAGTGTTGGTGCAGGACAGGCTGCTAAAGTTCAAGGGCTTGTCCTTCCCCGGCGGACACGTGGACCCGGGCGAAAGCGTACACAACTGCGCAGTGCGCGAAGTGCTGGAAGAATGCGGGCTCTGCGTGCGCAACCTGAAATTTTGCGGGTTTAAGCACGAGTGTTGGCGCGAAACGCCGGATGGCGAAGAAATCCGCTATCTTGTGTTCATGTATAAGACGCACAATTTCTCGGGCAAAGTCGTTGACACAGCTGAAGGGCAACATGTTTGGATGAGCATAGACGAGTTGAAACAGCAAAAGCCGCGCTTCACGCCCCATTTTGAAGATTATTTCTCCATGTTTTTTGACGAACAACACAGCGAGGCATTTTGCCTATACCCCGAACCAGGAAAATATAACATACGCGAACTTACGTATTTTTAGGAGGAGCCATGATATACCAAACCCAAATGCACGTCGCCAAGGCCGGGCATATCACCGAGCAAATGCGCCAAGTTGCTGAAAAAGAGAGCGTTGACCCAAATTGGCTGTGCGAGAAAGTCGCTGCCGGGGAAATTGCGATTCCCGCGAATATTCACCACAAAAAATTGGTCCCAAATGGAGTTGGGGCAGGGTTACGCACAAAAATCAACGTGAACCTTGGCATTTCGGGCGACAGCCGCAACTATGAGCTCGAAATGGCCAAAGTAAAGCTCGCCATTGAGATGGGCGCGGAGTCCATCATGGATCTCTCCAACTGCGGTAAAACCAGCAAATTCCGTCGCGAAGTGATTGCCATGAGTCCCGCGATGATCGGCACGGTTCCCATGTATGACGCCGTGGGTTACCTCGAGAAAGACCTGCTGGACATCACCGCGCAGGATTTCCTGAGCGTCGTAGAAGCCCATGCCAAAGAAGGTGTGGATTTCGTGACGATTCACGCGGGAATTAATCGCAGGACAATTGAAGCATTCAAAAGAGCCCCCAGGTTAGCCAATATTGTGTCGCGGGGAGGCTCACTGCTGTTCGCGTGGATGGAAATGACAGGCAATGAGAACCCGTTCTTCGAATTTTATGATGACGTGCTGGACATTTTGCGTACACACGATGTGACCGTGTCTTTAGGCGATGCCATGCGCCCCGGCTGCGGGCACGACGCAACGGACGCCGCGCAGATTCAGGAGCTCATTGAGCTTGGGTATCTCACAAAGCGTGCTTGGGAAAAAGACGTGCAGGTGATCATCGAAGGTCCCGGCCACATGGCGCTTAACGAGATTGAAGCCCATGTTGTGCTGCAAAAACGCCTTTGCTACAATGCGCCGTTTTATGTGCTTGGCCCGCTGGTCACAGACATCGCACCCGGCTACGACCATATTACTTCTGCCATTGGCGGAGCCATTGCCGCCGCCGCCGGCGTGGACTTTTTATGTTATGTTACCCCTGCTGAGCACCTGCGCCTGCCTGATTTGGAAGACACGCGCGAGGGCATTGTTGCTGTAAAAATCGCCGCCCATGCCGCTGACATTGCCAAAGGCGTCCCTGGCGCACGCCAAAAAGACGCACGCATGAGCGACGCACGCCGCCGCGTGGACTTCGAGGAAATGTTGAGCCTTGCCATTGACCCGGTAAAGCCGCGTAAATTCCACGAGAGCCTGCCGCCGAGCGAAGAAGGCACCTGCTCCATGTGCGGAAAAATGTGCGCAATGAAAACAGTGAACGCGATCTTGGCGGGCGAGAAAGTTGCGATGACGCCATGATTGTACTCGACTTATATTTAACACGCCACGGGCAGTCTTACGGGAACTTGCCGCTCAATGGCGGTGAAGCAACTCTTGTGCCGCTTGACCAGCGCCCGCCGGGCGTTGAAACCGGCCGCATAAAAGATGATTGGTGCTTAACACCTTTGGGCCAACAACAAGCTGTTTTGCTGGGCGAGCGGCTGTCTGCCGTGCCATTTGACGCAATCTGGTGCAGCCCGCTGGAGCGTGCCCACGCAACCGCCAAAGCAATTGTAGAGCACCAACCAACGCCTGTTGCACTAAAAATTGAGCGCGAACTTCTCGAAATCTTCGACTATGGTGACGAAACCCCTGAGGAATGGCACCAGCGCGGCCTGCGCGTGGCGCGTGCGTTGCGGGGAGATTCTCCACCCGGTGCGCGCGTGCTGGTGGTGGCGCATGGGGCGTTCAACAGCTTTTTGCTCTGTGCGTTGTTAGGGCTACCCGGGCCGAACTTCCTGTTTCGCTTTGCACACCACAACACAGGCTTTTCACGCATCCTGTTTCACTGCAAAGACACCCCCGAGTGGGATCGCGTGCGGCTTGTTCACATGAATAACCTCAATCACCTGCCACCAGAATTAATTTCATCATAGGCACCTGCGGTGCGGCTCATCGCTTCGCTGTGCTCTCTTTTAGTTTTCAGAATAGGAGCCAATATGATACCCATCGTTCTTACAATCGCCGGCTCGGACAGCTCCGGCGGCGCGGGCATTCAGGCAGACCTGAAGACCATTGCCGCACATGGCTGCTATGGCACAAGTGTAATTACCGCGCTCACTGCGCAAAATACCAGAGGAGTCACGGCCGTACACACGCCTCCTGCGGAATTTCTGGCCGAGCAACTGCGCACGACCATCAGCGATTTCCCGCCTGCGGCCGTTAAAATCGGCATGCTGCCCAACACGGAATGCGTTCACGCTGTAGCCGAAACATTGGCAGGCCTCCCCTGCCCTGTTGTGCTTGACCCGGTGATGGTCGCAACAAGCGGTGCACGGTTGAGCGAAAACAAGGCTGTGCTTGCAATGAAAGAAATGCTGTTTCCGCTCGCGGCTGTTGTCACGCCAAATTTGCACGAGGCAGAAGCGTTGTGTGATATGCAAATTACAAGTGAGGCAGATATGGAGCATGCGGCAAAAAGCTTTGGTTGCCCGGTGTTGCTCAAGGGCGGGCACTTTGGCGGCAACGAAGCCAATGATTTGCTCTGTTTTGATGAAACGACTATCTGGCTGCGCGCAAAACGCCTCAGCATTGGCGACACCCACGGCACCGGCTGCACCTTAAGCACGGCAGTTGCGTGCAATTTGGCGCTGGGATATGATTTAATTGAAAGCACGCGGCAAGCCAAGCTTTGGCTAACCAGCCTGCTAAAAAACAAGCCTGATTTCGGTGTGCCCAATGGGCCACTGATGCACAAACTAGGAGAACCCATATGAAAATCAACGGAAAGCAAGTACCACACGAAGCCATCACGTTGTTGGACTATTTGCAACGCAATGGCTACCGCACAGAATATATTGTGGCCGAGCGCAGCGGTGAAATTATCACGAAAGAGCGCTTTGGAGAAACCGTGCTGCAAGAGCACGACGAAATAAACATCCTGCAATTCATGGGGGGAGGGTAAGTATGAGCGATATATTTCACTTGGGGGGCAAAGAATTCGCCTCTCGCTTCATTTTGGGCTCGGGCAAGTTTTCGTTGCCGCTGGTGAAAGCCGTAACAGAGCAAGGCGGCGCTGAGATGATCACGCTCGCGCTTCGCCGAGCCAACGCAGGCGGCGAAGAAAACATCCTTGATTTCATCCCTGAGGGCGTCACGCTTATCCCCAACACCTCCGGTGCGCGCACCGCCGATGAAGCGGTGCGCATTGCCCGGCTTTCGCGTGCGCTTGGTTGCGGCGATTTTGTAAAAGTAGAAATCATGCGCGACAGCCGCTACCTTTTGCCCGAAAACGCCGAGACCATCCGCGCAACCGAAATGCTTGTGGCGGAAGGATTTGCAGTGTTGCCATATGTTTACCCGGATTTATCCGTCGCGCGCGCGCTCGAAAAAGCCGGGGCCGCGGCGGTTATGCCATTAGGCGCGCCAATTGGCAGTAATAAGGGCTTGCTCACGCGTGAGTTCATCGAAATTTTAGTGCGGGAAATTGACCTGCCCATCATCGTAGACGCAGGCATTGGTCGGCCATCACACGCCTGTGAAGCAATGGAGCTGGGCGCAACCGCCATTATGTGCAACACAGCCGTTGCCACAGCCGCTGACCCGGCGCAAATGAGCCTTGCCTTCAAGTTTGCGATTGAAGCAGGGCGCCGAGCTTACCTTGCCGGGCCGGGGCGCGTGTTGGAACACGGCGCAGAAGCCAGCAGCCCACTGACGGGGTTTTTAGATGAAGCATAACTATGGCCCCATGGACTATCAACCCGGCATGGAAGAAATAGATTCCAACATTTTGCCGCAAGTTATAAAATCGCTCTGCGCGTTCAACCCTGATGTTTATACACGGGAGGACATTCGCAGAGCTTTGCAACTTTGCGCCGAAGGCAACTGCTCACCGCAAGCGTTTAGGGCATTGCTGTCCCCCGCCGCTGAGCCTTTTTTGGAAGACATGGCGCAGGTGGCGCGTGCGCAAACCCGCTGTTGGTTCGGTAACGGTGTAAGCCTTTACACCCCGCTCTACATCGCAAATTATTGCGAGAATCATTGCAGCTATTGCGGGTTTAGTTGCCACCATAAAATTCAACGCGGGAAGCTAACTTTAGAAGAAATTCGCCATGAAGCTGAAGCATTGGCTGCCACAGGCCTGCAAGAAATTCTTGTGCTCACCGGCGAAAGCCGCGCGCAAAGCAGTGTGGAATACATCGGCGAAGCAATTGCGCTGCTCAAAGAATATTTCAGCGTGATTGGCATTGAAATTTACCCGCTGAATGTGGCTGAATACAAGTTTTTGCAACAATGCGGCGCGGATTATGTCAGCATTTATCAGGAAACCTATGAATTGAATTTGTATGAAAAACTGCACTTAAGTGGGCCAAAACGCAGCTACCCTTACCGGTTTTACGCACATGAACGGGCTTTACAGGCAGGCATGAGAGGCGTATCGTTCGGCGTTCTTTTAGGGTTGAGTGACTTCCAGCACGACTGCTTCGCCACAGGGATACACGCGTATTTGACACAAAAAAAATATCCACAAAGCGAAATTGCGTTTTCCCTGCCACGCATTCGGCAAATAGCAGGTGTCAAAATGCAAGGCTCAAATATAACAGAGCGCCAGCTGCTGCAGGCAATGCTCGCCTACCGACTATTTTTGCCTTTTGCAGGCATCAGCATCAGCACGCGCGAACGTCCTGACTTTCGCGACGCAGCAGTGCGCATTGCCGCAACAAAAATGTCCGCCGGGGTCAGCGTTGGCGTGGGCGGCCACGCAAAGGCGCAAAAAGGCGACCCGCAATTTAACATTGCCGACAATCGCTCAGTAAGCGACATACGCACGATGCTCAAAGAAAATGGCTTGCAGCCTGTTTTTGTTGACTACATTAGACTTTGAACGGTAAAGTATCTATGCTTAACATCGTTGTTACAAATCGACACTTGTGTAAAGGCAATTTCCTTTGCACGCTTGAAAAAACCTTAAAAACCAAACCTTTTGCAGTCATTTTACGAGAAAAAGATTTGCCGCGCGATGAATACCTGGCGCTCACCGCGCAAGTTACACACCTGTGCAGCGCGCATGGCGTTCGATTAATTCCACACACGCATGCTGTGCCGGGCAACAATCATTTGCACTTGCCATTTTATCTGGCAGACGAAAAAAAGGCTGAATTGCATCACCTCAGCCTTTCGATCCATTCTGTTGAGGAAGCAAAGCGTGCCGAGCAATTTGGCGCAGCGTTTGTAATTGCCGGGCATATCTTCGCCACGCAAAGCAAGCCCAATTTGCCGCCGCGTGGCTTAAGCTTCCTGCGGGAAGTTTGCCAAAGCGTGCAAATCCCGGTATTTGCTATCGGCGGTATTACCCATAAAAACGCGCAAGATTGCATCAACGCGGGCGCCGCCGGTGTGTGCAGGATGGCATATTGGATGACATTGTCGTAAAGGCATTTTCCCTTACTCTTCCGGCGGCATCATGCCATACAAACATTCCAGAGCTTGCGATAGGCCGCCCACTTCGTCAATCAGGCCTTCACTCACAGCGTCTTGTCCATTGAGCGTACGACCAAAATCCATGGTCAGTTCGCCCACTTCCAGCATGATTTCACGGTAGCGGTCCGCAGAAATTCGGCTGTTTTTTGCAACAAAGCGCACAATGCGCTCTTGCATTTGCTCAAAGTAATTCATTGTTTGTGAAACACCAAGCACAAGCCCGTTCATGCGCACCGGGTGAATGGTCATCGTAGCCGATGGCGTGATAAATGAATGTTTGGCTGAAACGGCAAGCGGTACGCCAATGGAATGCCCACCACCAAGCACAAGCGATACCGTAGGTGTTTTCATGCTTGCAATGAGCTCCGCAAGCGCAAGCCCCGCTTCAATGTCGCCACCAACTGTGTTGAGCATAATTAACAGACCGCATACATCGCGGCTTTCTTCAATGGCCACGAGTTGCGGAATCACGTGTTCATACTTCGTGGTCTTGGTTTCAGCGGAAAGCTCATTGTGGCCCTCAATTTGTCCAATAATGGTCAAGCACTGAATCAGCCCCCGTGGACTTTCCACGCTGGTGCAGCCCATATCAGTGGAATTCAGGCGTTCACGTTTGTCGCCACCGCCATTTTCTTGCTCAGTGGAAATTTCAGGTGGAATCATCTCATGGTTTTTTTTGTATTGCATTTATACGACTCCTAAATCATGTTGTGATGATTTAGTTTGCCCCAATACAAGCAAGAAAAACAAAAACAGGCCTGCAATTTGCAGCCCTGTTTTTCTTTCACAATTGGCTATGCCTCTTGCACACCTTGCACGTATTCTGTGAACCCCACCTTAAACACGCCGTTTGATGACACTTTATACAGCACAACCACTGCAGCATCTTGTTCCAAGATGCAATAGCATGCGCTATCGCGATATAACATCCCCACTTTGGAAGACATCTTGCTATCGGCATAAATGTGAAGCTCACCGCCGGAAGTATTTACAAATCTTTTCAATTTTTACCTCCCTGATTTTGCTTGCCTGAACTGCAACGAGCTAACTCATCAGCTCAATAGTGACATGCAATATCATAGCATTTTTTAGGAAAAAAGTCAAGTGCTTTTGAAAAAATAATCTGCATTTTTTGTAAGTTATGTCATATTCAGGCAGTTTTGAGATATATTTTTACAAATTTAACCGTCTCATTCCTGATGTTGGAATTCTATAGTTTTTGCTAGCTAAACTTTCGGTGTAAAGTTCCACACTTTTACAGGGAAAAAGAGGGTGTAAAGCCACCCTCTTTACTAAAATTATTGATTATTGAATTGCTCTATCAATTCCAATTTGTGGTTTTCTGTCATGTTGTGGCAGGCAACCAAAAAATCCGCAAACGCAATGTTGTTTGCCTGCACACCTGTGCGCACCCGCAATGAAATCGTCCCGCTTTGCTGCTCGGCATCGCCCACAATCACGATATAAGGCACCAGCTCCTTGCGAAAGCCTTTAATTTTGTTGCCCATGGTGCCATCAGAATGATCAACCTGCACACGAACACCTGCCGCGCACAACTGTTGCGCAATTTCGTCTGCATATTGATCGTGTTCTTCACGCACAGGTACAACACCTACTTGCAGCGGCGAAAGCCAGAAAGGGAATTTTCCGGCGTATTTTTCAATCAACAACGCAAGCGTGCGCTCATAACAGCCAATGGATGAGCGGTGAATCACAAATGGATACTTCTTTTCGCCGTCGCTGTCCACATATTCCATGCCGAAACGTTCCGCTAACTGAAAGTCAATTTGGATAGTGATGATTGTGTCTTCCTTGCCGAATACATTCTTCGCCTGAATATCAAGCTTGGGGCCATAAAAAGCGGCCTCGCCGTCTGCTTCGATGTAGTTCACTTCGAGGTCATCCAAGATTTTGCGCATGACCCCCTGCACAGCTTCCCACTGCGCAGCATCGCCAATGTATTTTTCGCGATTCGTGGCGTCCCACTTGGAAAAGCGAAACCAAACATCTTCATAAAGCCCAATGGCCTGCAACATATGTTTCGCCAGATCAAGGCAACCGGCGAATTCCGCTTCCAGTTGGTCAGGGCGGCAGGCGATGTGCCCTTCCGCAAGCGTGAATTGCCGCACACGAATGAGCCCGTGCATTTCGCCGGAAGCCTCGTTGCGGAAAAGCTTCGCCGTTTCATTATAACGCAGGGGTAAATCACGATAACTGCGCGTTTTATTCAAATAAGCCTGGAACTGAAACGGGCATGTCATGGGCCGCAGAGCAAGAATTTCCTCGCTCTCGTCATCAAACTTTTCAGGGTTGCCCAGCACAAACATGCCATCGCGGTAATGATCCCAATGCGTCGAAATTTTGTAGAGTTCGCGCTTGGCCATAATGGGCGTCATCGTCTGCTGGTATCCGCGACGTTGCTCTTCGTCCTCCACAAAGCGTTGCAGCGTGCGCACAATCATCGCACCTTTCGGCAGCAGCACCGGCAAACCCTGGCCAATCACATCCGCTGTGGCGAACAACTCAAGTGAGCGCCCCAGCTTGTTGTGGTCACGCTTCAAGGCTTCTTCAAACGCCGCGATATGCGCTTTGAGTTCCGCTTTATTTGGAAACGCATAGCAATAGACCCGTTGAAGCATTTTGCGGCTTGCGTCCCCGCGCCAATAGGCTCCTGTGACCGACTGCACTTTGAACGCCCAGCCGAACAATTCCTGCGAATTCTCCACGTGGGGGCCACGGCACAGGTCGCAGAAATCATCACCGGTGTAATACACCGAAATAATCTCATCTTCGGGTAAATCTTCAATGAGTTCAAGCTTATAAGCGTTATCTTTGAACAGCTCCAAGGCTTCAGGCTTTGAAAGCTCTTTGCGCATGAAAGCTTCACGGCGCTTAAGGATTTCACTCATCTTCGCTTCAATGGCTTTAAAATCCGCTTCGGTAATAGATGCGGGCAGGTCAAAATCATAGTAAAAGCCCGTGTCGATGACTGGGCCAATGGCAAGCTTTGCGTCGTCAAACAGCTCCGTGATTGCTTTGGCCAAAATATGCGCCAAGCCGTGGCGTCCTTGTTCTAGCATTGTGTCGCACCTCTACTTTTAGTGTCTTCTGTTCAGTATACCACAAGATGTTGGGCTTGTAAAGCTTTTTATTGACTTTTTACTATGTCAATGCTATAATAGCAAAATAATAGCAAAAATGATTAAAGCAGAGGGTACAGCTATGCGTAAAATAACCAGCGCGATTCTTATCTGTCTACTAACCATTGCAAGTTTTACAGTGATTTCTGCTGCCGCGCAACCGGCGCGGTATGTGACCTACGAGCAATTCGGCGCTGTAGGCGATGGCATGACTTGCGACTTTGAGGCGATAATCGCCGCGCACCGCTTTGCCAATGCGAATAATCGGCCTGTGCGCGCCAACCAATCGGCGATCTATTATATCGGCCAAGGTGGCCGAACTGCTGAAATCCAAACAAACACTTATTGGGGCCAAGCGCAGTTTATCATCGATAATTCCATCTTGGAGCATGGCATGCAAAACAACCAAGTGTTTCGTGTCACTTCCATGGTCGCGCCAATTGAACTGGCAAACGTTGAAACCCTTGCCATCGGCCAAACAACCATCGATGTTTCGTTGGCACAGCCCGCAATTGTATTTGTAGAAGACACAACGACCCGGCGTTTTTTCCGCCGCGGGATCAACCAAGACACAGGGCGGCCGACACGCGATTTGTTCCTGGTTGATCAAAACGGTAATATTGACCCCACCACGCCAATTTTGTGGGACTTTGATAACATCACCTCCATTTGGGCGCACCCCATTGATGAAACAACACTCACCATCACCGGCGGTCACTTCACCACGATTGAAAACGAGGTGTTTTGGAACAACTATATCTATCGCGGGCTTCAGGTTTCGCGCTCAAACGTGGTGGTCGATGGCATCCTTCACGAGCTAACCAACGAAACCGACGACCGAAACTCACCCAACGCCGGCTTTATGATTGTGCAAGACGCAGCCAATGTAACGATACAAAACAGCACATTTTCTGGACGCAAGCAGGGCATCCATGGCTCTTATGATATTCAGTTTACTAATACAATCAATCTAACTTTCTATCATGTTGCTCAAGCCAACTGCATCTTCGACAGAACACGCGGCGGCATTACAGGTTCAAACAACAACAAAAACCTGGTGTTTGATAATGTAACCCTTTCGCGCATTGATTCCCACACGGCTGCCCACAACTTAACCATCCGCAATTCATATATTGGCAGCCAGGGCGGGATTCCCATCATTGGCAGCGGCACGTTCTTGTTGGAAAATACGACTGTAACCGCTGATAATTTAATTAGCTTGCGCAATGACTTCGGCAGCACATGGGATGGCGACTTCATCATCCGCGATGTAACGTTTCGGCCCACCGGCACCTATGTGGTTATGATTAATTTACGCAATGACGGCATGCACGACTTTGGTTATGATACCTTTTTACCACGCTCAATCTATATCAACGGTCTCACAATCGACGATGCACATTTAAGTTGGCGTCGCCACTTCCCGCATTTTTACACCGGCCCCCATCTATTTGCCGCCAACCACATGTATGGAAACGACGCACTGCGCTTCACCCTGCTTTGGGACTGGATTCAAACACGCAATGCGCCGCACCCCATGACCCTTTCAGAAGAAATCACAATTCGTAATCTCGAAATCACAAGTGGCAGAAGGCTGCGCTTGAGCAGAAATGTTTTCCGTTATCGTCAACGAATATTCCCAACAGTGAACGTAACCACATCTTAAAAATCACTATATAGCGAGGAGTCTCTTATGCGCAAAATAATCAGTATTCTTCTAACCTGCCTGTTGGCTATTGCAATTTTTACAGTCTCTGCTACCGCAAGCGGAGCTTATGTCTTTTACAGCACCTTTGGCGCAGTGGGCGATGGCGTTACCTGCGATTTTGATGCGATTTATGCCGCACACGCCTTCGCTAACGCGCAAAATCGGCCTGTGCGCGCCACGCCTGGAGCGGTATATTACCTCACAGGCCTGGGGCGCACCGTCACAATCCAAACCAGCACAAACTGGACAGATGCCAGCTTTATTATTGACAACTCTATCGTTTCAACAGCGCTTGGGCAACACAGCCACAATGTGTTCCGCGTATCCTCCCGTTTGGCCAACACTTCCCTCACCGGGCAGGTGGAGTCTCTTTCTGTAGGCCAAACCAATATTGGCATCACGTTGCCACAAACATCGCTTGTTTCTGTATATAACAACAACATCCGCCATTATATTCGGCGCGGTAGTAACTCTTTTTCACCCATGCGCGACTTACTCATCATTGATCAAAACGGCAACGTAGACCCTGCAACACCTATCATTTGGGATTTTGAGCAAATCACCAGCATGTACGCGCGCCCGATTGACAGCGAAACGCTGTATATCACCGGCGGGCACTTCACAACCATCGAAAGCGCCAACGGCTGGGTCAGCCCTTATTTTCACCGAGGCCTACGGGTTGAGCGCTCAAATGTCGTAATTGATGGACTTGTGCATGAAGTGATTGATGAGATCCCCGGCGAAGTACCACCCAACAATGGCTTTTTGACTATGGGCAGCGCAGCCAACCTTGTTGTGCAAAACGCCGCCTTTGCCGGACGCATGCGGGCACAGCACGGCTCTTACGACATTCACCATTGGAACACAGTGAATGTGCTGTTTTATAATGTAACCCAAACCAACGACATTCACGATTGGAACCGTTGGGGCATTCATGCATCCAACAATACACGCAATGTTACGTTCGATAATGTCTCGCTTTCGCGCATTGACGCTCACCGCAGTGTGAATAACCTCTCCATTTTAAATTCAGAAATCGGTTATTCGGGCCTGGCACTCATCGGCCGTGGCACGTTGTTGGTAGAAAACACTACGGTGCGCAGTTGGAATTTTATTACTTTGCGTCATGATTTTGGTTCAACCTGGGACGGCGACATGATATTGCGCAACAACCGCTTTATTCCGCTTGGCAACGATGTTGTGCTTATAAATTCCACCAATAACGGCGACTTTTATTTTGGCCATCCCACCACCTTGCCGCATAGCATCTATATTGATGGCCTTGTAATTGACGACCGCCACTTGAGTTTTGTGCGCAACCGCGTATTGGGTTTTTTGCCGACTCAATTTTACACGGGTCCAAGCATATTGGGTGCCCTGCATGAGTATGGCAACGACGCACTGTATATCACGCTTTTTTGGGACTGGCTGACCAACCGCAACAGTTCCTACCCCTTTGGCTTAACGCAGGAAGTTACCCTGCGCAATGTGGAAGTAACCAGCGGCCGTCGCTTGCGTTTAAGCAAGAACATCTTCCGCCTGCGCCCACGTATCTTCCCGAATGTGAGTGTGACCAACAGATGAAAACAGGCTTAACTTCCATCACATTCCGGCAACTCGGCTGGCCTGAAATCATTCGCATCGCCTGTGAGTGCAAGCTCCATGGCATAGAATGGGGCGGCGATGTCCATGCCCCGCCCGGCGACACAACGCGTGCGGAAGAAATCCGCCGGGCAACTGAACAAGCCGGGCTTACAATGCTGAGCTATGGCTCCTATTACCGCCTTGGAGCGAACGAAGCTTTTGCACCCGTGTTAGCCACAGCAAAGGCCCTGCAAGTGCCTGTTGTTCGCGTTTGGGCAGGCACAAAGGCTTCGGCGCAACACACAACAAAAGAACGCCAGCTTGCAGCCGAAGATGCCCAATGCATTGCGGCACAAGCTGCGCAGCATGGCATAACCGTTGCGCTGGAATACCACAGAAACACGCTGACAGATACCAGCCAGAGCACTGTGGATTTGCTCAAGGCCACCGGAAATATTAAAACCTATTGGCAGCCAAACCCAGAACTTACACGCG
>Ga0131853_10007261_pt1 | contig 20022 bp, 19 predicted proteins | sample TergutLab28metaG_FD_92764 | JGI IMG/M metagenome (GOLD analysis project Ga0131853, IMG submission 92764) | Labiotermes labralis P1 segment gut microbial communities from Petit-Saut dam, French Guiana - Lab288 P1 (version 2) (version 2) | ecosystem: Host-associated > Arthropoda: Insects >... | reverse complement strand
CGGCGGCTACGGCTACTCCACCGAGTACGACGTGGAACGCTACTTCCGCGACGCGCCGCTGATGATCGTGGGCGAGGGCACCAACGAGATCCAGCGCAACGTCATCGCCGCCCAGCTCGTCAAGCGCGGCGGCATCGAGTAATCGGCTCGCGGCGGCGGCGAGACTGAGTCTCGGCCTGGTCCAGGGTCGTGCGCTGGATCTACTAGACGATGTCGAAGACCGCGGACGCCGAGGTGACCGCGCGGTCGCCGTCGCCTTCGTCGTGCAGGGTCAGGCGGACACCGACTTTCCCTCCGTCGCCGGGGACGGCCGTCCCGTCGGCGCGGAAGGGGCCGCGCTTGGCCCGGGCCAGGAACATGACGTGCCAGGACCGCATCTGGAGCCGGTCGGTGCCCGCCAGCCCGGCGGCCAGGTCGATCGCGGCGGTCTCCAGGAGGACGTGCTGCGGGCCGATGTGCAGCGCGGCGTCCGGCGAGGCCAGTTCCGCGGACAGTTCCGGCAGGCCCCAGTGGCCGTCGCCGCGGCGGAACGCGCCGAAGGCCTCCCACAGGGGCGGCAGGTCCGGCGAGTCCGTGATGTCCAGGGGCTCGGCGTCCATCTTCTCCAGCCCGCCGGGCGGCACGCCGATCTTGACGCCCTGCCCCTCGGTGAACGCGAGGACCCGCCCCGGGTTTTCGGCGTCCACGATGACCGACCGGCTGTAGCCCATCCGGGACCCGACGTGGAGGCGCTCGCTGGCGGTCACCTCGATCCGCCGCACGTCGTGCCCGGCGTCCAGGATCTGGCAGGAGTGGATCACGGGGTTGGGGACCGCGACGAGATCGGAGCCGACGTCACCCTCGGGGGAGGCGATGGCCAGCGGGGCGGCGAGCAGCCCGCCAGAGGCATTGCGCAGGTCGCGGCGGAGACGCACCGTGTTGTCGGCCGGGCCTGTGTTCATCGAACCGTGGTTGCGGCCGATGTAGCGGTAGCTCAGCAGCCCGGTCCAGCGTCGCCGCAGCTCGGCCGCGTACGCGTCGGGGTCATCGGTCAGTTCGCGGATGTCGCGCGGTCCCACGGCCACCGTCCCGTCGATGAGGAAGTCCTGCCGTGGAGTCTCACAGGATCGCCCCGCCAGGTCCAGCCAGCCAGGTCAAGAGCTCACTAATATCCCGAACGAGCCGGGGGCTCCCGTCCCGCCGCCTCCGCGGCAGCAAACGGAGTTCGCCCTCACCCTCTCCCGAGCGCGGGCAGCGCCTCGGCGGTCACCGGAGGCCCGACAAGCTCGGCGAGCAGGTCACGCGCGGCTTCGTTGGTGGACCCGCCCGGGATGTTGGGATGGGTGCCGCTTATGACGCCAATCCAGGACCCGTCGGGAAACGCGATGTCCACGCGACAGTTGTCTCCGTTGGCCGGGTCCCCGGCTCGCCAGCCGGGGCGAAGTCCGATCTGGTTCAGGGGGAATTCCGCATTCATCATCATCGGTGTTTCCATGTCGCCGCGCCAGATCATGACGCGGCGACTCGTGCGGATGAAGAGCCTGTGCCGGGAACGGACGCCGGAGGAGTCGAAGTCGTGGTAGCGGCTGTTGCCGAGGGTGATGTTGAACTGGCCCGCGACGGTGTTCCAGTCACCGCCCATCCACCAGTGCTTGAGCGGGTTGGGGCCGACCTTGGCCTCGATCCCGCCGCGAGGCGGCTGGGGCGCCTTGTCGGTGACGCTGAACTCGGCGAAGCCCTGCAGTTCCTCGCCGTCGTTCAAAAGCTTGAGGATGGTATCGCCGTGCTTGCCCATCGTGCGTTCCTGTACCTCGGTCGCAGTCCCCGCGGGGACGAACTTGGCGCCGGCCGGAAGGTAATTTCCCCCGCCTGGCCAAAGCGTGTAGAGCAGCTTCGAGCCGAAGGACGGGCCGGTGTCGGGGACACGCCAGGGGATACCGTCAGAGGTGACCCCAGTCTCGCCTGGCTTCCCCCAGACAGTTGTCTTCCGGGCCATCTACTACTTCTCCTCCCGGGGTTCCTGCGGCGGGCTGATCAGGGATTCGATCTGTCGGCGCTGGTCGTTCCATCCGGACGGGTCGTTCTGGCCCGTTGCGGCGGCGGCGCCCTGGCCGTTGTCCTGCACGTCCTTCAGCAGCCCCTTGACCTCGTCCTTGGCCAGGGCCGCCTTGCCCGTGCCGACCGGCAGCCCGGTCAGCGCCTCGGCGGCCGACACGGTCACGTTAGCCCCGATACGGGTCCCGAGGGCGGACTTCCCGATCTTGGCGGCCTCGGTCACCTCTTCCATGTTGGGCCCGTGCCTGCCCGCGTCAACCGCGAACTTCGCCATCGAGGCGAGCATGCCCTTCCCGAAGACCCGGAAGTTCACCACTTTTCCGAGCTTGATGTCGTCCCGGAACGTCTTGCCGAGCGACAGGAACGCCTTGACCTTGTCCAGGCCCTCCGCGCCCTTGAGAGCCTTATACCCGAGGTTGAGGTCGGCGGTTCTCAGGGTCTTGAGAACCCTCTCAAGCACCCGCAGTACGCTGGCGAGCTTCGACGCCGCCTGCTCGGCCTCTACGAGCTTGTCGGCAATGAATCCGCCGCTGGCCAGTGCCTCGACCCCGGTCGCCAGCCCGGCGGTGACGACGTCTACCAGGATGTTCCCCGCGACCCACTCCACGACCTCGGTCACGATCGTGGAGATCGTCTGGAAGGCGAAGTCGGCCTCGGCGGCGGCCTCCTGGAGGATCTTCTGCGTCTGTCCCATCGTGGACACGAGGATTTCTAGGGCGCGGGTCACGTTTCCCATGAAGGTGCCGAACGACTCCGAAGCCTGCCCGCTCCAGGTCGCGGGAAGCTCCCGCGCGTTCTGCTTCATCTCGGCGATGACGGCGTTCATCCGCGTGCCCGCGCTGTGCCAGGTCTCGGCGGCGGTGTTGAGCGCATGCACGTCCCCGGTGACGTCGTCTAGGAGCTTGCTCAGCTCCGGGACGTGCTGCATGATCCAGTCGACGGCCTCGGTGATCCCGCTGGTGAGCCAGTTCCCGGTAGGGGAGAGGTTCGCGACCGCCAGCGCGGGGAGCCCGGTCTCCGGGGCGCACATCCACCCGTATGCCTGGTAGCCGTCGTTGACGACGTTCCCGATGCCGCCGATGACCTGTCCGGCGCCGCCGGACAGTCCCGGGGGCGCGGACCCGCTCCCGCCAGGGCCAGACCCGAGGGCTTCCCTGATTCCCTGGGCCATCCCGTCCTCGAGACCGGAGTACGACCGGGCGGTGTCCAACAGTCCCTCGGCGACCCCGCCGATATGGCTTGGAAGCTGCTTGGTGATGTCAAGGACCTCTTCGGCGTGCTCGGCGTAGGCGCGGTACAGGCCCCCGGCCTCGGGCAGCTTCCCGAACGCGTGCGCCGGGACGTGCGCGGAGTCCAGAGTGTCGTGGATGCGCTGCAATTGGCCTTGCTGTTCCCCGACCGCGGTGCCGTACTTAGCGATCGCGGACGGGCTGACGACAAGCCCCGCTGCCGACATGGAGAGTATCTCCCAAATCGAATAATTACGCATTGATCATCAATAATTGCGTTATGTGATCAAGCGTACACGATGAGCCTGAGGCTGCGGCCCGTCGCCGACCCGGGATTTGGTGGAGAAGGCCATAAAAGGCGATGCCGACGGGGTGGAACAGTCGACCCTCTACTCCCTCGGGCACTGGCCTGCGGACTCTGAACTGGAGAAGGTCGCCCGGGTCACGTCGGAGTCAAAGGCCGGAGTGGACATCACCGGCGAAGACGTCAGCGCGTACCTGAAAGGGGGTCGTGTTCGGGCCTGGTGAAGGGAACTTCAAGGGCCACCCGCTTACTCCGCTGTACGTCCTGGCGAACCAGCTCATCGCGTTCAAATCACCCCAGGGCAAGGGCTGGAATTCGTTCTTGGACGTGATCGAGGCCGCTGCGGAGGAGGCTAGCCAGGCCAGCGACCACCCGCTGCCGCTTCTGGCGTACCAGTACCTAAAGAAGTAGGAGCGAGAACGCGTCTTTCTTCATGCGTTCGGTGAAGTCGCGCCAGGCCGCAGCCGTCGCGGTCATCGTGAAGCCCTCGCGGTTCGTCGTGTCGCGGACCAGGACCGCGCCGATTGACTGCCCTAGTTCGACGCAGGAGCCCGATCCTACGGCTCCGCTGTAGCTGGACTTCCGCCAGAGCTTGTCTTGCTGCTCCATCTTTCCAATGCCTCCAGTAGGATCGCCCGGCTCTCGGTCTGGCGATACGCGTCCGCCCGAACACTGTTAAAGGTAGTCGAGGCCCGACGAACTCGGGATGGATCGGTCGTTACCGTGTCTTCGGTCGCTTCGACCAGCAGCACCTCGTCCGTGTCGGTCGACGCCAGGCTAATGGCGCCACCCAGGCCCATGATCGTTCCGTCGGCCGGAAGTACCTGAACGTGGACTCGCGGGTGTTCGGCGAGTTCCAGCAGCCTCGCTACCTGGCCGCGCATGATCTCCGGCGAGCCGATGAGCGAATCCAGCACGCGTTCCCACACAATGATCGTGATGTCGGGCGCGTCGGGATGCGCCAGGATGTCGTGCCGCCCGGCCCGGCGGGCGACCTGCTCGTTCACAGTGTCAGTGTCGTTGCCCCACGCGGCAAATAGCACGCGGGCGTAATCCTCGGTCTGGGCGAATCCGGGTATCAGCGTCGGAGCCCAGTAGCGCAAAGTGTGCGCCAGAGCTTCCATCTCGAACCAGGACACGGTTTGGGCCGTGAGGGGATCGGCCTGCTGTCTGGCCAGCCACCATACGTCCTCCAGGAGGTCGAGGAGCGGTCCCTTGATGCTCAGCGCGGAGACGATGGCGGCGAGGACCTCCCGCGTGGGGACACGGGTGCCGGTCTCGGCCTTCGCTATGACACTTTCGCCTTCCCCGGTCAGGTCCGCGAGCTCCGCCTGGCTGTGGATGCCTTTGTCTTTCCGCGCCAGCTTGATCGCTCGGCCGAGGGCTATGGCGATGCTCGCCGGAGGCCCGTCCTTGGCGTACCCTGCCATTCCTGCCTCATCTCCTGCCTGTTCTGCCATTTATGGCATATCCCGGGCATCTATACATGTCTGCAACATAAATCCGGACTTACGTGTGACTCTAGGTCCTGCGCCGGTCACCGTCATCGGAGACGCGGAAACCGGTCATGAGCGAACGGGATGATCATGAGCAGTCCGGCAGAGACAGTCAGTCCAGTGGTGACGCCCACGCGTGCCGAACACCGCCCCCAGTTCCATCCGAAGGAACCCGCCCCTTCGGCCGCATGGCTCTGGCCCAAGGGCCACATTTTCCCCGAAATGGGGGCCTGCGCTCATGCGCCGGCCGCCGTCCGCACGTATGTCCGCGAGATGCTGCGCGTGTGGGATCTGCCTGGGCTGACTGAGAACGCGGAACTCGTCGCCTCTGAGATCACGGCCAACGCGGTCACGGCGCTGACGGACCCGGAGACGATCGATGAAGAACATCCGCAAGGGCTGCCACGGATGATCGGGGACCGGATCGCGACCATCACGGTTCGGTTGAGAACGGACGACGTCTATCTCCTCATCGAGGTCTGGGACCTGGCCGAGGGCATGCCCGAACACAAGGATGCCGCCTTGGACGACGAGTCAGGCCGCGGCCTGGCAATCGTCGGAGCGCTCTGCGAAGCATACGGGTGCGAGCCGCGCAAAGGCGGCGGGAAATCGGTCTGGGCCTTGCTGAAGAAGCCATCGGTCCCCGGAGGCAGACAGCGCCACCAAGAGGAGCGTCAGTGACGATGCCGGGGACGGAACCGACGCCGGGCGAGCAGGACGTGCTGCGCGCCATGCGAGCTGAACGGGACCGGTGCGTCTGCGGGGCGATACACGAAGACAGCGGCGAGGCGGTCACGTCGGCGATGATCGGCCGGATGCGGGCGTACCTGGCACAGAACCCGGGCCATCGTTTCGCGGTTGATGTGGACGAGGGGGTCGTGGCGGCGGTTATCGTCCGCGATCCCGGTCCGCCGGAGGTGATCGCCTGGGCCTCAGGCCTGGCCGCCCTGCTGGATCACCTCGGTGCCCCGCCCGCTGCCGGGCTGTCGTGAACGGGCAGAGTCAGAGCGGCCTGCGGCCTTGCGCCGCCTCATCCAGTCCAGACGCAGAGGAGACATTCGTGACCACAGCAGCCATGCTTGAGGCCCGTGGTGAAGCTCGCGCTGCAGCCCGCGCTGAAGCCCGCGGTGCGGCCCGCGTGCTCATCAAGGTCCTGACGGCCCAGTTTGGCCCTCTTCCCGGCACCACGTCCGAAAAGGTCAACGAGGCCTCCGCTGCCGAGTTGGAGGAATGGGCAACCCGGGCCGGGACCGCCGCGACGCTGGACGAGGTATTCGCCTGATTCCGCGCTCTCGTGTCAGTCGCTGACCGCCCGGAGCAGGAAGCTGACTAGTTTTTCCGCGTGGGGCCGGACGTCGCGCTTCAGTTCGGCGGTGTGGTCCGGCGGGGCGGACAGGGCGTGCATCATGGCTCCGCCGGTCAGGGTGTCGAGCAGCAGGGTGACCGGGGCGTCGGGGGAGAGTTCGCCCCGGTCGATGCCGCGGCGGACGATGGCCCGCGCGGCGAGGACGTGGGAGCGCCGGATGGCGTCGTAGTGCCCGGCGACGCCGGGGATGGCGTCGGCCTCGACGGTGAGCCGGAGCGCGGCCCGGCTGCTGGGGCCGGTGTAAAGGTCAAGCATCTGGACGGCGAGCCCGGCCAGGTCGCCGCGGAGCGTCCCGGTATCGACGTCGGTCACACGGGACATCCGCTCGGTAACGGCGTCGGTGAGCAGCGCCTCCTTGCTGCTCCACCGCAGGTACAGGGAGGCCTTGCCCACCCCCGCGCGGCGCGCGACCGTTTCCATCGCGAAGCCGGCCCAGCCCGCTTCCCCGAACACGTCGAGGGCTGCCTGGGAGATCCGGCGGTCCACCTCGGGGTCGCGCGGACGGCCGGGGGACGTGTGCGTGGCGGTCATGATGCCTGCCTCGGGTCGAGCGGGGGCGCTGTTGCTGAACGGTTTCCGTCAAGATATCATTTCTAAACATGAACGGCTATCGTTCAGTTAGGGCCTCGGAAGGAGAAGTGATGACCGAGATCGACCCCGCGACCCCGGTGCTGATCGGCGTCGGGCAGGCGATTGACCGCCTGGGCGAGGAGGACTACGAGGCCCTGTCGGCCGTCGGCCTGGCCGCGCGGGCGGCGGAACGCGCCCTTGCCGACACCGGGGCGGCCGCCGCGGCGGTGGTGAAGGCGATCGATACCGCCGCCGGGATCCGCCAGTTCGAGACCTCCGTGCCGGGTGCCCCCGCGCCGCTGGGCAAGTCCGACAACTACCCGCGCTCGGTCGCCCGGCGAGTCGGCGCCGCGCCGGAGCGGGCGATCCTCGAGGTCGGCGGCGGGCAGGGCCCGCAGCACCTGGTCACCGAGCTCGCCGGGGAGATCGCGTCCGGGAACGCGCGGGTCGCGCTGGTCTTCGGATCCGAGGCCATCTCCACCGCCCGGGCCCTGGCCAAGAGCACTGGCCTCCCCGGGACGACGGGCAAGCCCGACTTCACCGAGCACGTCGAGGGAACCCTCGAGGACCGGGGGTACGGGCTGAAGGGCCTGGTCTCCATGGAGGCCAGGGCGCACGGACTGACCGGCGCGCCCAGCCAGTACGCCCTGCTGGAGAACGCCCGCCGCGCCCGCCTCGGCCTGTCGAAACGGGAGTACGACGCCGAGATCGGCCGCCTGTTCGCCCCGTTCACGAAGGTGGCCGCCGCCAACCCGTACGCCGCCGCGCCGACCGAACGCGGCGCCGGGGAACTCGTCACCCTGACCGAGGCCAACCGTCCGATCGCCGACCCGTACCTCCGTTACGTCGTCGCCCGCGACCAGGTCAACCAGGGTGCCGCCGTTCTCATCGCGTCGGTGGCGGCCGCCCGCGAACTCGGGGTCCCCGAAGACCGCTGGGTCTACCTGCACGGCCACGCCGACCTGCGCGAACGCGACCTGCTGGACCGGCCGGATCTGTCGCAGAGCCCCGCCGCGAAGCTCGCCGCCGTCCGGGCCCTGGCGATGGCCGGAGTCGGCGCGGACGAGATCGCGACCTGGGACTTCTACAGCTGCTTTCCCGTCCCGGTCTTCAACGCGGCGGTGGACGGCCTGGGGCTGTCACCGGAAGACCCCCGCGGCCTTACCCTCACCGGCGGCCTGCCGTTCTTCGGCGGCGCCGGCAACAACTACTCGATGCACGCCATCGCCGAGACCGTGCAGGCGCTGCGCGCCCGGCCCGGCGAGTTCGGGTTCGTCGGCGCGAACGGCGGCATCATGTCGAAATACTCCGCCGGCGTCTACTCCACGACGCCGGCGGGCTGGCGGGACGACCTCCTCGCCGAGGCCGCCGCGCAGGCCGAGATCGATGACGCGCCCGCGCCGCCGCAGGTCACCCGGGCCAGCGGCTGGGCGACCATCGAGACCTACACGGTCACGCATGACCGCAAGGGCGGACGCACCGCCATCGTGGTCGGCCGGCTGGAGCGGACCGGCGAGCGGTTCATGTCCAAGAGCGTCTCCGGGGACGACGCGATCCTGGACCTGCTCGACGGTCCCGAGCCCATCGGGCAGCGGGCCTGGGTCTTCAGCACCGGCCCGGGGAACCGGATCACGACGACGCCGCGGCGCGCGGCGGAGCTGAACCCGCGCAGGCCCCTGGTGCTCCGCGACGACTACGAGTACGCCACGGCCGAGCGCGACGGGCACCTGCTCATCGTCACGATCAACCGGCCGGACGCGCGCAACGCGCTCTTCCCGCCGGCCCACGAGGAGCTCAGCGAGATCTTCGACGCGTTCTTCGCCGACCAGGACCTGTGGGTCGCCATCATCACCGGGGCGGGCGAGAAGGCGTTCTGCGCCGGCAACGACCTGGTGTACTCCACCACCGGCAAGCCGAACTACCTCCCGGCCAGCGGCTTCGCCGGCCTCACCCACCGGCGGGGCATGAACAAGCCGGTCATCGCCGCCGTCAACGGCTACGCGATGGGCGGCGGCTTCGAGACCGCCCTGGCCAGCCACCTGGTCGTGGCCGACGAGACCGCCAGGTTCGCCCTGTCGGAGGTCAAGGTCGGCCTGGTCGCCGGCGCCGGCGGTGTCATCCGCCTGCCCCGCGCCGTCCCGGAGAAGATCGCCAACGAGCTCATCCTCACCGGCCGCCGCATCGGCGCCGAGGAGGCCAGGGACCTGGGCGTCGTCAACCGCATCGCCCCGGCCGGGAAAGCCCTGGACGCCGCCCGCGAACTGGCCGCCGAGATCCTTGAAGGCTCTCCGACGTCGGTCCGGATCTCACTGGAGGTCATGGAGGCCACGCGTGGCATTCCCGACCCGGTGGACGCGGTGAACCAGCGGTCCACCGCGTTCGACGAGCTGATGGTCAGCCACGACGCGATCGAGGGCATGACCGCGTTCGCGCGCAAGCGCGCCCCCCAGTGGAAGAACCAGTAGGAAGGCACCGCGCATGAAAACCGCGTTCACCGAGCTTGTCGGGGTGGAGTACCCGATCGTCGGCTTCAACCGGTCGCCAGGGGTGGTCGCCGAGGTCACCAAGGCGGGCGGCTTCGGCGTCCTGGCCGCGTCCGCGTTCACGCCGGAAGAATTCGACGCCCAGCTCACCTGGATCGAGGAGCAGACCGGCGGCAAGCCCTACGGCGTCGACCTGCTGGTCCCGGAGAAGTTCGCCGCCGGAGACCCGGACAACCTCATCGCCAGCCTGCGCGACCAGATCCCGCAGGGCCACCTGGACTTCGTCGCCGGCCTGATGAAGAAGTACGACATCCCCGCGGCGCCCGAGGGACTGCCCCCGCACGACGAGATCGCCGCCAGCATCAACCCGAGCGGCGCCGAGGCGCTGCTGGACGTCGCGTTCGGCCACAAGATCTCCCTGATCGCCAACGCGCTCGGCACCCCGCCGGCCGGCCTGACCGCCCGGGCCAGGAAGGCGGGTGTCCCCGTCGCCGCGCTGGTCGGCAAGGCCCGGCACGCGCGGCGGCAGCTTGAGGCCGGGGTTGACGTGCTGATCGCCCAGGGGACCGAGGCCGGCGGTCACACCGGAGAGATCGCCACCATGGTGCTCACCCCGGAGATCGTGGACATCGCCGGCGGCAAGCCGGTCCTGGCGGCGGGCGGCATCGCCTCCGGCGGCCAGATGGCGGCCGCGCTCGCGCTCGGCGCCTCCGGCGCGTGGTGCGGATCGGTCTGGCTGAGCACCTCCGAGGACGTCGCCGTCCAGGCGATCAAGGACAAGTTCGTCGCCGCCTCCAGCGGCGACACGCTGCGCTCCCCGACCCGGACCGGCAAGCCCGCCCGGCAGCTCAAGACCGTGTGGCACGACGAGTGGGCGGGCCCGGACAGCCCGGGCACGCTGCCGCTCCCGCTGCAGCCGCTGCTGGTCAACGAGGCGTGGCAGCGCATCGACGCCGCCGCCGAGAATGGTCACGAGGGCGCGCTGAAGCTGGAGTCGTTCTTCATCGGCCAGGTCGTCGGCTCGTTCGCCGCCGTTCGTCCCGCCGCCGAGGTCACCCGGCAGATCATCGCCGACTGCGAAGCGGCGATCCGGAACCTGGGAGGCCTGCTGTGACGATCACGCCCGAGCGGCTGGACAGCATGTTCCGGCCCCGGTCCGTCGCACTGATCGGGGCCGCGGACAAGTCGATGTTCTCCGCCGGCGCCTACCGCAACCTGGTGAACTTCGGGATGGCCGGCCGGGTCCACCTGGTCAACCGGCGCGGCGTGGAAGTCCACGGCCGCCCGTCGCTCACCTCGTGTCAGGCCATCGGCGAGCCCGTGGACGTCGCCCTGATGATGGTCCCGCAGGCCGCGACGATCGGGGCCATGGAGGACGCCGCCGAGGCGGGCATCAAGAACGTCATCGTTCTGTCCTCCGGGTACGGCGAGGCCGGGGAGGATGGCAAGCAGGCGGAAGCCGACCTGGTCGCCGCCGCCGAGCGGCTCGGGATGCTGATCCTGGGACCGAACATGCTCGGGTTCGCCAACTACAGCGCGCGGACCGCCGTTACCGCGGTGCCGGTCACGCCCGGAACCGGTGACGGGGCGGTCGCCCTGCTCTCGCAGAGCGGCGCCAGCAGTTCCGCCATGGTGGACTACGCCGGCGCGTCCGGGGCGGACCTGTCCTTCATGGTCACCCTGGGCAACGAGGCCATGATCACCGCCGGGCACATCCTGGACTACCTGGTCGACGACCCCGGCACGAAGGCGGTCGCCATCTTCCTGGAGACGATCCGGGACCCCGAAGCGTTCGCCCGGGGAGCCCGGCGAGCCGCCGCGGCGGGCAAGGCCGTCGTCGCGCTCAAGGCCGGCTCCAGCGACCTGGCGGCGCGCACCGCCCGGGCCCACACCGGTGCCCTGGTCGGCGACGACCGGGTCACCGACGCCGTCCTGCGGGAACTCGGCGTCATCCGGGTTGACTCGATCGAGGACATGCTCGTCACCGCCGGGACCGCCGCGTCCGTCGGGCGGCTGCCCCGCCGGGGCACCTCCGCGGTCTCCATCTCCGGCGGCGCCTGCGACATCCTGGCCGACCGGGCCGCCGACGAGGGCCTGGACATTCCCGCCTTCGCCCCGGAGACGACGGAGAAACTCGCCGGGGTGATGCCGGGTTACGGCACCGTTCACAACCCGCTCGACGTCACCGGCGCGGCCATCATCGACCCGACGATCTGGACCCGCGCCATCGAGGCGGCCGGGAACGACCCGTCGGTCGGGTCGGTGCTGATGATCAACGGAATCCCCACGGAGGATTCGCCGACCGCCACCCTGCAGAGGCCCACGTACGCCGCGATCGCGGCGGGGGCCGAGCGGTCCGCCGTCCCGGTGATCTGGGTCAGCCAGGTGCAGCAGCCGGTCACGGCGTACACGCGCGAACTGCTGGCCGAGTACGGGAACCCGCCGGTGATCCCCGGCCTGGTCCAGGCGGTCAAGACGGTCAGCCACCTGGGCTGGTGGTCGCAGGCCGTGGACCAGGCCGCGAAGGGCCCCGCCGACGTCGCGCTCCCCGCCCCGGCGCACGACGCGCCCCGAAGCGGCCAGTGGTCCGAGCACCAGGCCCGTGAACTGCTGGCCTCCGCCAGTGTCAGCGTGATCGGGTCCGAGCTGGTTACCAGCGCCGACGACGCGGCCGCGGCCGCCGGGCGGCTCAGCCCGGGCGGCCCGGTGGCGCTGAAGATCGTCTCCCCGCAGATCCTGCACAAGAGCGACATCGGCGGGGTCGCCCTCGGCGTCACCGGCGCGGACGCCGTCCGCGCCGCCTACGAGAAGGTCACCGCCGCCGGAGGGTCGGTCGAGGGCGCCGAGGTCGAAGGGGTCCTGGTCTCCCCGATGCGCTCCGGAGGCCTTGAGCTCCTGGTCGGCGTGGTCCGGGATCCGCAGTGGGGGCCGGTCCTCGCCGTCGGCCTGGGCGGCGTCCTGGTCGAGGTGCTGAAGGACTCCGCGCTGGCCACCCTGCCGGTCACTCCGGCCCGGGTTACCGGGATGCTGCGGTCCCTGCGCGGCGCGGCCCTGCTCGACGGCGTGCGCGGCACCGCCCCGGCTAACGGGGCGAAGCTGAGCGAGGAGATCGCCCGGATCGGCAACCTGGCCCTCGCCCTCGGCGACGACCTGGAATCCCTGGAGGTTAATCCGCTCCGCGTCGACGGCGACATTGTCGAGGCCCTGGACGCGGTCATCGAGTGGCGCACCCGGTAACCCCGGTGAGCTGAGCCAGCCGCTCGCGGTGAGCGGCGGGCTCGCCCAGCAGCAGTTCGTCGGCCCGGGCGCGCTTGTAGTACAGGTGCGCCGGGACCTCCCAGGTGAAGCCCATGCCGCCGTGGAACTGGATGTTCTGGTGGGCGGCGGCGACGCTGGCGTCGGAGCAGTAGGCCGCGGCCAGGGCCGCGATCGCCGGGAAGTCACCCGAGCCGGCCACGGCCGCGTCGAGGGCGGAGTAGGCGGCGGACCGGGCGGTTTCGACCTCGACCAGGACGTCGGCGGCCATGTGCTTGAGGGCCTGGAACGCGCCGATCGGCTGGCCGAACTGGACGCGGACCTTCATGTACTCCACGGCCATGTCCAGTGTCGCCTGGGCGACGCCGACCTGCTCGGCGGCCAGGCCGGTGATCGCGTGGTCGCGGGTGGCCTCCAGGACGGGCCCCGCGGCGCCGATCGCGGTGACGGGCACGGCCCTGGCTCCGTCGAGGGTGACGTCCGCGAGCTTGCGCGTCTGGTCCAGCGTGGGCCGGGCGGCCACGGTGAGGCCCTCGGCGCCCCGGCGGACCTCGAAAAGGGTGATGCCGTCCCGGCTCCGGGCCGGGATCAGGAGCACGTCGGCGACGTGGGCGTCGGTGACCAGCGGCACGGTCCCGGCCAGCCGCCAGACGGTCCCGTCGGTGACGGCGGTGACCGGCACGTCGGCCAGGTCACGGCGGGGCAGGGCGAGGGTCGCGATGACGCTGCCGTCGGCGATCGAGGGCAGCAGTCGCTTCTTCGCGTCAGCGTCATCGGACTGGAGCAGGGCGGCGGCGGCGAGCACGGCGGAGGAGAAGAACGGCCCGCCCAGCAGGGCGCGGCCGGTTTCTTCGAGCACGATGCCGAGCTCGGCCCAGGTGAAGCCCTGGCCGCCGTACTCCTCCGGGATGGCCAGGCCCTGCAGGCCTAGCTGGCCGGCCATCTGCTTCCAGGCCTCGGGGTCGTAGCCCTCGCTGGTCGCCATCAGGCGCCGGACCTCGGCCTCGGAGGACTTGCCGGCCAGGAACCGGCGGACGGCGTCGCGCAGTTCGGTCTGCTCGGGGGTGAGACCGGTGATCATCGTCGGTTCTCCTTAGTTTCCGGACCGGGTGTCGGCGCCCTTGCGGACGCGGGAGAACGGGACGCCCTTGTCGGGCTCGTAGCCCTTGGGCAGGCCGAGGACGCGCTCGCTGATGATGTTGCGCTGGATCTGGTCCGAGCCGCCGCCAATGGAGTTGATGAATGACCACATCAGTTCCCGGTCCACCGGGTAGTCCGTGGGGTGGTCGTAGTCGTAGGCCAGGGACTCCTCGCCCTGGAGGCGGAAGGCCAGGTCGGCGCTGGAGTGCAGCACCCGGGAGTTGGCCAGCTTGCCCAGGGACGCGAGGGAGGACGAGCCCTGCCGGATCTCGGCCAGGGCCCGCTGCCCGGTCCAGGCGTTGGTGAGCTTCCAGGACAGGATCTTCATCAGTTCCTGCCGGATCGCCGGGTCGCCGGCGCGCCCGGCGGACCGGGCCCGCTCGATGAGGTCGGCGACCGGAGCGGCGAGTCCGGGACCCGCGTCCTTCTGCTTCCCGCCGGAGCCGGCCTCGGCCAGGGAGCCCATGCCGCTGCGCTCGGCGGCCAGGGCGACCTGCAGTGCTTTCCAGCCCTGCCCCTCGTCCCCGACCCGGGCGCTGACCGGGACGCGGACCTTGTTGAGGAAGACCTCGTTGAAGTCGGATTCGCCGGTGATCTGCCGGATCGGGCGGACGTCGATGCCGGCCGAGTGCATGTCGATGACGAAGAAGCTCAGGCCCGGGTGCTTGGGCACGTCCCAGTCGGTGCGCGCGATCAGCAGGCCGAAGCTCGCCTCGTGCCCGCCGGTGGTCCAGATCTTCTGCCCGGTGACGACGTAGTGGTCGCCGTCCCGGTCGGCGCGGGTCTGCAGCCCGGCCAGGTCCGACCCGGCCCCGGGCTCGCTGTAGAGGAGGCAGCCGGTGCCCAGCGTCCCGTCGAGGAGCGGCGGCAGGTACTGCTCGCACAGCTCGTCGCTCCCGAAGGCCAGCAGCGTGCCGCCCAGCAGGAACAGCCACGGATTGTCGTGGAAGGACCCGGTCGTGATCGCGGCGCGGGCTCGCGCCCGCAGTTCCTCGGTACCGCTCATGGTGTTCCCTTCCGGCGGATCTGGATACGGACGCTCATCGTCTGCAAATCATTATAGACGATAGCCGTTCGCAAATTGCCTGCGCGGCGGCCCGGAGCGGTGGTGAGGGGATCTAGTCCCCGCGCCGGTGCGGTACGGAGTGCTGCCAGTCCGCCAGCAGGGTCCGCAGGCCGGTGATGAGGGTCAGCGGCTGGTCGAGCATCATGTGGTGACCGACGAGGGGGATCTCGATCACCGGGGCCACCCGGCCCAGCAGCTCGTACATGTGCGCGCCGATCTCGGGAGTGAGCAGGCCGTTCTCGCTGCGGAAGATGGCGACGCGCGCCGTGATCGACCGGAGCGCCTCCGGGGTCGCGGGGATGCGCCCGAAGATGCGGGGATCGAATTTCCACGTCCAGCCGCCCTCGGCCTGGCGCAGCGACGTCTCGGCGACGTGCGCCATGACGTACGGAAGGTTGTCCTCCTGCTCGGGGATCGTGCGGAACCGGCTCAGGGCGTGGGCCTTGTCCGGGTAGACCCGCAGCGGCCCGAAGGCGGTGTGGTCCGCGGCGGCCAGTTCCTCCGGGGTCCGCTCGCGGACCGGCGAGTCCAGCACGGCCACGCCCGCGATGCGGTCGGCATAGCGGGCCGCCGTCGCGAGGGCGACGAAGCCGCCCATGCTGTGCCCGATGACGACCGGGTCCGGCGCCATTCCGGCCGCGTCCGCGACGGCGATGACCTCCGCCGCCCACTGCCCCAGGGTGTAGGCCTCGCGCCGTCCGCTGTCGCCGTGGCCGGACAGGTCGAGGGCGGCGATGCGGTACTGCCCGCCGAGCATGGGGGCGACGTGGTCCCACCAGCGTGCGTGCGCGGCCCCGCCGTGCACGAGGACCAGGCCGGGCGCGCCCGCCGGGCCCCAGCACCGGTAGGAGATCGCGCACCCGTCCACGTCGGTGACGCGCTCTTCGGCGGCCGTCTCGATTGCCTTGCTGAACCACTCCGGAACGCTCACGTCTCCGTTCTACCAGGTGACGCGGAGGCCTGGCGGGGCGGCAGGGCGAGCGGCGGCCCCTCCGGGGACCGGGTCTTGCCGTGGGCCCGGAGCTACGTTATAGATGTAATAGATTCAATATTTGCCATAGATCGCTCTCGCGCGGCCCCCAATGACGGGAGGCATTGTCCTATGCGTTCTCTCGGATTCCCGGTGTTCGACGCCGACAACCACCTGTACGAGACGGAGGACGCGTTCACCCGCCACCTTCCGTCCCGGCACAAGGACCTCTTCCGGTTCGCGGAGATCCGCGGCCGCAAGAAACTCGTCGTCCGCGGCACGCTCACGGAGTTCATCCCCAATCCGACCTTCGAGGTCGTCGCCAGGCCCGGAGCCCACAAGGACTTCTACTCGGGAAACAACCCGGAGGGGAAGACGCTGCGCGAGCTCACCGGAGAGCCCATGCGCTCGGTTCCCGCCTTCCGGGAACCGGCGGCCCGGCTGCGATTGCTGGACGAGCAGGGCATCCAGGCGGCCGTCATGATCCCGACGCTGGCCAGCCTCATCGAAGAGCGGCTGAAGGACGACCCGGACCTCACCGTGGTCGCGGTGCGCGCCTTCAACGACTGGCTGCACGACCAGTGGAGTTACGACTACCAGGGGCGGATCTTCGCGACCCCGATCGTCTCGCCCTGCGATCCGGAGCAGGGCATCGCCGAATTCGACCGCGTCACCGGCCGCGGCGCGAAGGTCGTGCTGATGCGTCCCGCCCCGGTCGCCGGATTCCGCGGCACCCGGTCGCCCTTCCTGCCGGAGTTCGACCCCTTCTGGGCCCGCGTGCAGGAATCCGGGATCCCCGTGATCCTGCACGCCTCCGACAGCGGGTACCAGGACTACCTGAACACCTGGGAAGGCAAGAGCGGCGAGTTCGTCGCGTTCCGGCCGAGGAGCTTCGCCTACGCGGCCGACGGCGGGCGGACCATCCACGACACGTTCGCCTCGGCGATCTGCCACGGCATGCTCAGCCGGTTCCCCGGGGTCCGCTTGATCAGCGTCGAGAACGGCGGCAGCTGGGTCGGCCTGCTGCTGAAGAACCTCGAGCACACGTGGCGGCAGATGCCGCGCGAGTTCACCGAGCACCCGGTCGAGGTCTTCAAGCGGAACGTGTGGGTCAACCCGTTCTGGGAGGACTCCCTGGAGGGCCTGATCGACCTGATCGGACCCGGCCGGGTGTGCTTCGGCTCGGACTATCCGCACCCCGAGGGCCTAAGCGAGCCCCTCGAGTTCGCCGACCAGGTCGGGTACCTCCCGTCGCAGGACATGCGGAAGATCATGTCCGACAACATGTTCGGCCTGGTAGGCGCCGGGCGGACGACGGAGCGGGGATGAGCTACGAGACGATCCTCTTCGAGCGGCGCGGCAAGGCGGCCTGCGTCACGCTGAACCGGCCCGACCGTCTCAACGCGGTCAGCCACCAGATGATCGCCGAGCTGGACGACGTCTACCGGCGGATCGAAGACGACCCTGACATCTGGTGTTACATCATCACCGGCGCCGGGGACCGGGCGCTGTGCGCCGGCGCGGATGTCGGCGTCATCGGGGACTCCGCATCCCCCGGCCAGGACACCCGGGGGGAGCCGCTGCTGGCGTCGTACTGGCAGTGGGACGCCCCGCAGGAGGCGACGCCCCCGTACCTGCGGATGACCAAGCCGATGATCTGCGCGGTCAACGGGCTGGCCGCCGGCGCCGGCCTGGACCTCATCACGACCTCCGACATCGCGATCGCCGCGACCGAAGCCACCTTCTTCGACCCGCACGTCAGCATCGGCGTCGTGTCCGGACGGGAAGCGGTGCGCCTGGCCCGGGTCCTGCCGCTGAACATCGCGATGCGGATGTCGCTCATGGGCGCCCGCGAGCGCCTGTCCGCCCAGCGGGCCTACGACCTGGGCCTGGTCAGCGAACTCGCCCCGAGACAGGCCCTCAAAGAACGCGCCTGGGAGATCGCGGACACCCTCAACTCCAACGCGCCGCTCGCGGTACGGGGTACCCGGCTTGCCGTCCGCAAGGGCCTCGGCCTGCCGGTCTACGAGGCGGAGATCCTCGCCGAGAGCCACCGGCTGCGCGCGGCCGTCACCGAAGACGCGCAGGAAGGCCCGCGGGCGTTCCTGGAAAAGCGCGACCCGCGGTGGAAGGCCCGGTAGCCGGTGGACGATACGACGACGGACGTCACCCGGACGGACATCGGCGGCCTGCCCCCGGTGATCCCCGCCCTGCTCCGCGCCCGGGCGGCGGAGTTCGGCGGCAAGAAGCTCCTCGTGTGCGACGACGCGGTGCTCACCTACGCGGAGGCGGAGCGCCGGTCCGCGGTGCTCGCGCGGTGCCTTCTCGGCCTCGGCGCGGGGAAGGGGAGCCACGTCGGCATCCTGTACCCCAACGGCCCGGAGTTCGCCGTCGCGACCTTCGCGGCCGCCCGGATCGGCGCGGTCTCCGTCCCGCTGAGCACCATGTCCACCGCCCCTGAGCTGCGGACGATGCTGCGCGGCGCCGACGTCCGGGTCCTGCTGAGCGCCAGGGGCTACCGCTCCCGCGACTTCACTGAAACCGTCCGCGACGCCGTCCCCGGAGCCGGCGACCGGCCCGCCGTGGTCTCGTCCGCGGTCCCGGCGCTCCGGCACGTCTTCTTCGACGACGAGAAGCCGGCCGGGGAACCAGGACGGGAGCCCGTCCCCGAGTCCGTGCTCGCCGCGGCCGAAGCCGCCGTCACACCCGCGGACCGGCTCGTCATCGTCCACACATCCGGCTCCACCAGCGAGCCGAAGGCCGTCATCCACACCCACGGCGGCCTCATCCGGCACATGCGGAGCCTGGACGAGATCCGGCGCTACGACTCCGCGGAGATCCTGTTCTCCAACAGCCCCTTCTTCTGGATCGGCGGCTACGCGTCCAACCTCGTCGCGACCCTGGAGGCCGGGGCCACGCTCATCTGCTCCAACACGCGCGACGCGGGGGAAACCCTGGACCTCCTCGAACGGGAACGGCCGACGCTGGTGAACGGCTACGCGCAGTCGGTCGCGCCGCTGGCCGCGCACCCGAGCTTCGCCGGCCGGGACCTGTCGTCGATCCGGCGCGGCAATCTGTACCCGATCATGCCGGCCGCGGTCCGCCCCGCCGACCCGAAGCTGCGCCACGACATGCTCGGGATGACCGAGGCGGGCAGCATGTGCCTCCTGTCCGGCGACGAAAGCGACCAGCCCGAGAGCCGGCGCGGATCCTTCGGCACGCCCCACCCGGGCCTGGAAGCCCGGATCATGGACCCGGACACCGGACGGGAGCGCGGGCCCGGCGAGGACGGCGAACTGCACTTCCGCGGCCCGTTCATGATGGACGGCTACTACGGCCGCGAACGGCGCGACGTCTTCGACGCCGACGGCTGGTACGCGACGGGAGACATCGTTGCCCGGGACGCCGACGGCTTCTTCTATTTCAAGGGCCGCCGCTCGGCGATGATCAAGACGTCCGGAGCGAACGTCTCCCCGCGTGAGGTGGAGGCGGCCATCGCCGACCTCACCGGCCTGACCGCCCACGTGACCGGCGTCGAGGACGCGACCCGCGGGCAGATCGTCGCCGCCGCGATCGTGACCGACGACCCCGTGACGCTCGACACCGACGGCCTGCGCCGCCGGCTCGCCCGGCGGCTGTCCTCCTACAAGATCCCGCGTCGGATACGGGCGGTCCCGGCGGCGGAGGTGCCGCTCATGACCAGCGGCAAGATTGATCCGAACGGATTGAGGGATCTTCTCCAGTGACCACGGCTCCTGCTCCCGCGACCCTGCCGGACCTGCTGCGGCACCGTGTCCAGGCCGCGCCCGGCGAGACCGCGATCGTCTGCGACGACGCGTCCGCCACCTACGCCGGCCTGCAGGCGGCCAGCCGCGACGTCGCCCGGCACCTCATGGCCGGCGGCGTCGGCAAGGGGGACCGGGTCGGGCTGATCATGCCGAACGGGATCGACTGGGCCGTCGTCGCCCTCGCCGTCGCGCGCTCCGGCGCGGTTCTCGTCCCGCTCAGTACGCTGCTGCGCCCGCCCGAACTCCGCGCCCACCTGGCCGCCGCGGACGTCACAACCCTGATCACCGTGCCCTCGTACCGGAACCGGGACTACCCCGGCG
>Ga0131853_10007259_pt1 | contig 20028 bp, 13 predicted proteins | sample TergutLab28metaG_FD_92764 | JGI IMG/M metagenome (GOLD analysis project Ga0131853, IMG submission 92764) | Labiotermes labralis P1 segment gut microbial communities from Petit-Saut dam, French Guiana - Lab288 P1 (version 2) (version 2) | ecosystem: Host-associated > Arthropoda: Insects >... | reverse complement strand
TCATCAGGAGATCTCCTGATGATGAGCTTCTAGAAAGCTCGAAACATGTAGAGAGTGAATGACGACTACCCATGAAAATAAAGGATAGTCTACAAGTGACATCGTGTTGGTTATTTTAAAGAAGAACAGAGAATAAACTTCAGATTAACGATTTTGTGATAAAAAAATCTGGGGTGCTAGAGCATCTGTGTAGTTGCCATTCATTTAGTCTTTGCTTGCCTGTCATATGTTTTCTCATTAATGACATATTATCATATCAATACACATCACTGTCTTTACACACCTTGTGATAACACTGGAGTTTGGAGTATTTGACAAGAAACAGAGACTGTGACCCAGTTTCCATAGTTACGTGTATATAAAGTCCATATAGTTTCACACTTTTTCGACGTTACTGATATATCGTATCAGCCCATGTCCAAATCGTCTCTTATCATATTGTCTATCCTGTTTGAGATAGTTAAATTAATGTCTCTGCGGCACTACTACTGCAGTAGGTCTGTAGCATGGACGAATACTGATTTTTTCAGCCTGTTGTGTCATGTTAACATTCAATGTTCATTTCGAAATATGTCGCCTGCACATAAGGTACTGATAAGATTCAAATTATAACAATCGAAGCGGGTTCCTTGAAAATTGGAGGAAATGTGTACGGAATATGTGGGGGTTTATTGCTTACAGTTTCGACGATTTATTTCAGAGATTGCACACATTCGACAGATTAAACCTGAAAAAATTTAACCCTCTGTACATGGTGCAAACATTTATATCGGTAAAATCAATCTCATTACAGGCCTCGACGGGCCCTGAGGGCTGCAGGAAATTGAGACTCACATATTTCAAGATATTCGGTACATGAAGGTGGTAAAGTTGTCAGTCCTACGCACCGGCCGCCTTTACCCCCAACAAATATTCCTGGTACTCATTTCTGTTAGAGTTTGAGTCAACCCCAGGGCCATAGTGCGGCCGGAAGGATTATGTCAATGAAAAATCCCAATGACACCATCGGGAATCGAACCGCGACCTTCCGCCTTGTAGCGCACCGCGTACCCGTGGGTGTTTGTCTGTGGTGAGTGTTATGTTTTGTCAAATAGAGGTCTCTGCGACGGGTCTATCACTCGTCCACAGGAGTCCTACCGACTGTGGTGTGTCTGAGCGTGATCGTGAAGCCTCGATAACGAGGTGGCCTTGACCCATTGGGGGCTGTTGCGTCATGGTAAAAAAAATGACAAAATATTTCGATGAAGTAAATTATCAGGATTTGGAATCAGAGTTATTATACCTTCAGCTGCTGCTTCAGCAATGTTAAGAGGGAATCACACAGACGTAAAATGCTTAGAATGGGATTTAAGAAACCAAGTTGTAAATAAGTCGAACTCGGTTATAACGTTAGGAAAGGTTATGTCGTTATAACCGAGGAGTGCAATGTTAAGGTCAAGAGTGAGGAATTGATTGGTATCACAGAGTACCTGACGCTATAGACGAAGTGTCATATAAACCGATGCCGTTATAACCGGGTTCGACTGTACCTGAACCAAAATGGACAGGGACCAGTGGATAGTCATTATAATGTAAGTGATACATTTTTCACCATCAATTGACTGCTCTAGAAAACGCGGTGTCATTGTGTTAGTGCGAGGAAGAGTAATTAGTGGTTAAAAACAGACTAGGCGTTCTTGGATAAAATAAAAGCTCGGAAAGAAGCCAAACAATTCCACCAATGCATTGTGATTATTAATAGTATGTACTATTAAATGTTATGTTTTTAAAATATAATGTCAATCTGCGATAAAATGTCGCATAAACCTAGGAGTTTACCGATATAGACCATGTTGGAAGTCAAAACAAATATCAAGAGTGACTATGCGGTGGTTTTATGCAGGCACTCAGTGCCTGAAATCGACTCCTCTTTTAAATCCTTTTCCTCAAAGGAAACATTTTTCCTACGCTGACTGCCATTTTCTTTTATGGTAACCAGAGTCCATCTACCCTGAGGATCGAGACAAGAAGTTACTCTGATATTTTCGCGCCTGTATACTAATTTACAAGGCATCTTATACCAGAAAACTCAAATCTTCATCAATACATTTGTCCGAACCTCATAGCTGGTACAGGATAACCTCTTGGACTTTCGAGGTGACTAATTTGTTCTTGGTTTTGTCAAACCTAACAGCCACACGAAGAATAGCTATTATCACACCTTCAAACGGGCTGAAATCTTGTCTTTCTTAGTATAATCTTCGCAATGACCAGAGATTAAATATACTGCCCTGTTTTATGAGTGAATAAGCAAAAAAATCAGCCGGTTCCGGTGGCCACGTGGTCTAAGGCAGTCTGCGGCCGCTCGACTGCTGAGATTGTAGGTTCGAATCCCACGGGTAACATGGATGTATGTCTGTTGTGAGTGTTGTGTGTTGTCAGGTGTGACGAGCTAATCACTAGTCCAGAGGAGTCCAGGTGCGTGGTTGTGTGTGGTCTAGAAATCTCGTGAATGAGGAGATCCTGGTCCATAAGGGGTTGTTGTGCCCAAAAAAGCAAACAAATCAAAAGACTGTACATCACAAGACCATAGGACCCGTATTAAAAAAGAACGTTCTAAGGAACAAATATGCTGTAACATTCTCTACTGACAAAAACTTTTGACTGTTTGGTATAAGTCAGAAAGTTCTGAAGGGAAAAACAAGAGTAGTCTGAGAGTGAAAATAATCGCGGGCAGTCATTTCTCCATCCATGGGACTTTTGTCCGTAACCGCAGTATGGTTGCTTGTCTTAGACAAACATTATAATCTACATCAATTAACGTTCCAATATGAATTTTACAAGCTTCACTTTACCTGAATTTATAGTACATCTATAAATTCACAGTTTCGTAGCTATTTTATAGCCTACAATTTTCAGGCGCTTTCGAAAAATTACGAAAAGCGACTTTGCCTTCGTCATGTATGTCTGTCCACATGGAACAACTTGGTTCCCACTGGAAGGATTTCCGTGAAATTTGATAATTGAGTATTTTTTCGAAAATCTGCTTAGAAAACTCAATTTTCATTAAATTCTGACAAGAATAAGATTATTATTTGAAGACCTGTATCCATCTATGACAACATCTCGATGAATTCTTCTTAGAATGAAAAATGTTTCACACAAGAGTTGAACAGAAAATCAAAACACGCACTTTGCATTCAAAACCTTTGTTCTGAAAATCGAGTCGTTTATGATATAACTTGGAAAAATATGGTAGAGCCGGACAGGGCCCCAACGAAAATACGACACATGCGCGTTGCATGCCGGATAACTAAGGCTACAGACACACACTCGGACTACGTAGGGGAAATGGAGGTAGCCCCGGCCGGCGGGTAACCCGCGTTGGTACTGTCCGCGTTGTGACCCCAGCTTATGCTTTGGTGTCGGACGAGACACGCACAATTAGTTAAGCATGACTGCTTGATGTGCTCGGATGTGAACCAGTGGCTTCTTGCATCCGCGTAAAACATTCACGCGACGATTAATTTGAAAAAGTTGTTCTATTGAAAATACGTAAGAAATTATGTATTCTACCTTATTTATACATTGCAAAACTATTATATATTATGTCTTTTGTTGCGTTTAAACAAATGTTAACATAGTTTGGTAATATAATTATGATTCTGAATACAGACCACTCGGGTAACTCCGGCCACCTGTTTTGTGGGTAGCCCTGGCCACCTGTTTGAAAGTCTATGTCTTTTTAAAAATCCAGACAAACGGCCTTACTCTTGATTTCTATTATTTGTTTATTTATGTGATTGTTAAAATGCCTAAATTCAAAGGCAGAACCACAAGCCGTGGGGAATGGAGCAAAGAAAATGGGAAAAGGGCAATTCAAGACGTTCTTGATTGTAAGATGTCCGAGAGAGCGACCGCAGAAAGATACGAAGTTCAACGCACTTCACTCCAGGATCGTTTTAAGGCTGTAAAACAGGGTCAACAGATTATTCTTAAGCCAATACTAGGCCGTTTTCAACAAACATTTCCTCCTGAATATCGAAGCCAACTGCGTCAGCATGTTACTGACCTTGTCGTTTCATGCCTTTAGCAAAAAGTGAGTTTTTACGCTTTGCTTATGATGTAACAAAAAAAAGTAGTATCTATCATAGGTCTAATAAGGAAAAGAGGAAGGCTGGAAAAGATTTCTTTTTGGCAATCAAGAAGAGAAATGCAAATTTGGCCTTGAGAACTCCTGAGGCGACAAGCTTGATGAGAGTTACAGGATTCAACAAACCTCAAATTGATGGGTTTTATGACCTTCTCTTAAAACTTCCAGAACAGTTCGGATTCCAAGCTTCTCAAATACATAATGCCGATGAAACAGGAGTCTCAACTGTCCCTAAAAATGATACGGTATTGTCAGCGAAAAAAAAAACAGGTTGGAAAACTCAATCAACAGAAAGAGGTCGTAACGTCACCGTGATGTTTTCTATGAATGCCACTGGTCATTTTATACCACCAATGTTCATTTTCCCAAGGACAAAATGGATAAGAATGGTTGTCTAATGATTGGTGCTCCTCCAGAAAACATCGGTGTTGCTTGTTAAAGTGGTTGTACGAATGCTGAGACATTCCTTCAGTGGCTACAACATTTCCAACAGCACGTGCATTCTTCTGCAGCTCGTTCGGTTCTCTTGATATTGGATAGGCTCGGTAGCAATAAAGATCTGAAAGTTATTGAATATGCTCGAGATAATCACATCCACATGCTGAGCACTCCTCCGCACGCAACTCACAAATTTCAGCCGCTTGACCGGGTATTTTTTAAACCTTTCAAGCAAACATACGGATCAGCAAGCGCATCGTGGATGCGTCAAAATCCTGGTGCACGGCTGACGGAATGTGATGTAGCTGGACTAGTTAACACAGCGTTTACTGAAGTTGCTAGACTCTAAATTGCCCAAAACGACTTCCGCTGTAGCGGAATTCAACACTTCGACCGTGAAATTTTTTCAGACCTAAACTTTTTAGGTTCTGCTTTGACGGAAATCCCACTAATTGAAAATCAAGCTGACCAATCCATAACCGAAGTTTGTTGTCATAAAGCCCCTACTGAAAACGAACCGGATCCGTCAACTAGTGCTTCAACTTTAGCTTCAAGTACGCTTCAGAGAGAGACTCAAAGGTCTTCAGTCAATACTGAAGAAGTTAGTGACGTACTTAAGATTTTGCCGCCTCTCCCAGAGGCCTCAAAGAAGCTACTGTCTGTCAGAAAGAGAAGGACCCAGAAAAGTGAGATTTTTACGTCATCGCCTTTTAAAAATGAGTTGAAATAGAAGACCAAAGATCCTAGAAAGCTGCCAAAGACCAGAAAAAAGTTAAGAGCCTATCGAATAAGGAAAATCCTACACCTAAACCACGTTCTCTTGATCAGGAAGCATAATGCATCATTTGTGGAGAATCATTTGATGAGGAAAGGATCCAGTGCAATACATGTAAAGACGGGGCTCATGAGGCGTGTGTGGATACAAATCCAGCAGATTTATACTTTAACTGTGATATTTGTGTAGCCAAAAAACGATTTGGTCATTAAATAATATGGCGGCCGGAGCTACCCACCGTTTTTCTAAAGAGGCTGAAATTAAGACTAAATTTCAAGTAATTTTTTGTTTACGTGTTTTAAGTTTTATTGTCTGTTTGTACTTAATTGCAGAAATCTAAGTTTTGTTGATTATTTAAGTGTAGTTTTCATGTTTATATTACTAACTACAGTCTAACTGTCAAACAAAAGAATGGCCGGGGCTACCCCCCCCCCCCTTTCCTCTAATACTTTTTGTTTTTCGACGGCAACAATTAGAACGCGTCTCAAAGTTCCGTTTATATTTGCATTGCCAATGTTCTTGTCAGTAGCATATTTTACTAATACGTTAAACTCTACAGATACATAATCAAGAATTCAATGGAGCCGTCACCATGTTTGTGATCATTACATAAACATAAACAACGATTCATCCAGAATTATGTTTTTGTGTTTGAAGTACCTCCACAGAAAATTTCATATCCCTGTCAACAACGCTTTATTGCATATCGTCATTAAAGAACGATAGAAAGAAGATTAACATATGAGCCTTAATTCTTTTAGTAGAGCTGTAATGTCGGATTCTGTTCATTTCCTCGACACATGAACCTACATCACCTCAAGATTAACAAGCAAACTACCTTCAAATCTTTATATCCAGAACAGTCAATCTCGTAAAACTAGTGGCTGCTTTTGATAAAAAAAAGAATTAAGCGCCGCAAAAATATTTTTGAAGGCCTACCTTGTAAATAATGTTGGTACTGTGCATGCAGAAGACGATATTATTGTGGAGTTAAAATTATCTCATAAATGGCGGTAAACTGTAATATAAGGCCCAGAATTCTGTCAGAAAGATGATACATATCCGACAGACAATATGACATCTATCAGGTACAGTGGTGGGGGGTCCCCCCCCTTCAAGTTATCTTATTTCCCCCGTCCCAGAAATTCGTGGGGCGCAAGTGGAGATCCCGAATGGTAAAACGTAATGGTGAACTTGTCCCTAAACTTAATGCAGCGAGACGCATTGAGGATATACAAGAAACAGGAGGTACAGATCCATGCATTCTTAACCCGGGGAAATGGACGGAGGTTAGTGTTCAGCTCACGGTTTCCACTGAGCAGAAGAGGGGTAGGACTCAGAGTTGCTTCGGACAGAGTGAAGAACAGTCACACTCCTTCGATCGCCTGGCCCACACTGTATACAGCATACATCAATTTGGCATACTGTGGTCTCTGAAGGTACAAAACTGAACAATGTGGTGTTCGTATGGGGTTTCGTGACAATCCTCCAACTGTCTCACTTGTTATTATGAGGTGAAGATCATGTGGACTTAGCGTGCACTACAAATGAGTACACGTGTTAACCGTTCCGTACAAAATAAATAATTCAAAAGACAGCACAAACATCGTACGAAGTTCCGAGATGCTTCTTTTACGTAATGGTACGGCGTTACTGTCTGCACAGTTAATCAGACAGGCATAAGGTTGCATCATTCCCATGGACACAAGGGTTACCCCTACAGCAGTTTACTGGCTCTCGCTGTACGTTTGTTCATTGATTCTCCGAGTACAGTTTCCATATGTTTACCGATAAGAGTTGTGGACTCCTGGTTCAGTCGATCAGAGCTACCAGCATAGTGAGCACAGCAGAAGCTCCATAATACCATGTGCACAGCTCACAATAAGATTAGGAATAAACTGGTACGTAACGTAATGGCGTATTATTAAACGAACTGTGCGTATTTGTCTTCAGCAAGATATTTTGCTATATAAGTCGTTTCCACTGTTGCTTTCTGAAATGTAACGATGCAAGTGTTATATTTCAGAGGGATTTCTGTGTGACACTAAGAAGGATTCATACTGGGCCCAATATACATTCAAATCAATCTAATGTAACTATCGTAATATTCGTTAATATGTGTGTGCGTGTTTGTGTTCTGTGGAAAGAAAGTGACTTTAAAATTCAAGTACACTTATTGACGGGTCATCGAACATTTTTGGGCTGATCGTAAATGCTTTACTCCTATACGCTATGTGGTATAATTTCTTGATAAATTTTTTAAAAAGGCCTGATATGTTTAACTTTTGCATATTTTTAGCATTAAACACTAATATTACAATATCCACATAATCTTGCATATTACAGTAAGTGTCTACGTTACAAAGCGCTGTCAAAATTTCAGATTTCAGGTTGCATTGATTTGTTCGTTGGCACACTGGACTCAAAATAATACGCGCAAAAGTTACATTCTTAATAAGTAAAAAATCCTTGGTTTTTGCCGGATGCATACCGTAGAGCTACAGACTGCTCATACCGATGCATGTACAACGTACCGTACCATAACTGTACATACACAACCGTCTACTTGAAGATGAACCCTCGGGTTCGAAAGATGTAGAGGATATCAAAATTAAATTAAAATATTAATTTAGAAAAAGTGCATTTCGTTGGTTTGGATTGTAAAATTATATTACAATGCACGGTGCATAAAATATTAATTTTTTTTTTGCTGTTTATTTTCAAAATTATCTCATATCGAATCACAAAACAGTGCGTGACGTACATTGGTATAACATTTATCAAAAGAAAGAGGCGTATTGGATTTTCTGATTAGGTTTAGTTTAAAATTCATAATTTTTACCACCACGTATTAAATCTAACCTCTTTCGCATCGCTGTACACTTTTTACCTTATCCACACGATTTACTGTGAGAACGACACACTTTCACTGTCGAAATAGAGTCATTAATTATCACAATAAATGCGTGGAAATGTGCAGTTCGATTTGGGGAAACAATTTATTGTCGTTCGTAGAAGTCAAAGGGCACTATTAGTTCATCAGTCCGTTGTCCATGTAATCTGGTGGATGATCAGGCTTGTGATATACAGTCAGCTCATATTTTGACTGTGACAGGAACTTTCCGGTACTGTACATGAAACTGTGGTTATGAAGCTCATTAAGCGACAGGAAGTAATCCAGTCGTACATTAGAAGTTGTTGTTGAGAAACCAATGTGGCAATACTTGGCTCACAGGTCCAATTGAACTCGTCGTTGAGGTAGTCCTCGAACTTGCAGGAAATGGGGTCAATGTCGAGTTTAACTGCTTCCCCACTCATAACTTATACAAATTTGTTGTGTTACGTGATCTTCGCATGGTCGCCACTAACTTGTGTCCAAAATAAAATTGTATATTTTTCCTCTCTTTTTGCAGATGCTTCGCTACTCCATGCGATCCTTCTTCATTGGCGTCTTGTTACAATGTCTTCAGGGTTATTCTTCAGGCGCCAGAATTCTGGGGGTTTTCCCCCACGTCGCGAAAAGCCACTTCATGATGTCCGAAGTTTTGATGAAAGGTTTAGCAAGTAGAGGCCATGAAGTGGTTGTGATCAGTCACTTTCCACAGAAAACTCCCATACCAAATTACACAGATATTAGCCTTGTGGGGTCCATGCCGAATGTTGTCAGCGCAGTGGCTGTGGATGACCTAGCTACAGGCTTGGTCTACACTACGTTTAAATTCGTATTTGGACTTGGTGTCGCAGGTTGCGAGACGACACTCTCTCATCCTCCAGTGTTAAAACTCATCAATTCAAACGAAAAGTTTGACCTGGTGATTACTGAACTTTTCAATACGGACTGTTACGTCGGATTTGCACATAAATTCCAAGTTCCATTTATTTCCATCTCTACAACATCATATTTACCTTGGGGCCATGAAAGATTCGCAAATCCTGATAACCCATCATATATTGCAAACATACTTCTAGATCATTCTGATAGAATGTCTTTCCTCGAGAGAGTGGTGAACACAGTGTATGTGAAGATAACATATTGGGTGCATCATTACTTAAGCGCTGTGCCTTCCCAGGAGATTGCAAAAAAATATTTTGGACAGTCGTTACCTCCTCTGGTGGACATCGTACGCAATACTAGCCTCCTGCTGCTTAACAGACACTTCTCAGTTAGTAAACCTGCGCCAAATTTACCAGTTATTATTGAGGTGGGTGGACTTCACGTACAGGAACCCAAGAAACTTCCAGAGGTAAGTTAGAACCGTACCTTGCGAATTAGTTTAGTATGACTTGTACTGGGGACTGCCGGGATCGAGTACTTGTTGGGGCAATGGGTATCCTGAATGAGGCTTTATGTCCTCTCAATTCCTTCAACTGCATCCAATTTAACAGTACCACATAATCCACTGCCGCTTGTCGCAGATATTCCTTAGATCTATCATCAATCATATATTTCTTCAACACACAGCGAGTAAAACCAGTTAACTATCGCACATCTACAAACATAAGGTCTTTGACTTGAGGGTTGTTTGACCGTGCATCTTCCTCATGAAATAAAGTGAATGCCAAATTGATGCAACTAGGTAATTTTATTGATGTATTCTTAGCTCGACATGTTTCGGACACATACGCCCATCATCAGGAGCATTAGATGTTGAGTTGCAGAAAACCATATGCTGCAACTCAACATCTAGTGCTCCTGATGATGGGCATATGTGCCCGAAACATGTCAAACTAAGAATACATCAATAAAATTACCTAGTTGCATCAAATTGACATTCCACATTATTTCAAAAGTTCTTTGACTCTTCTGCTTATTTCATGTGAAGTCAGGACCAGTGTCGCTACCAAAGCTTGTATCGTCTTCGTACTAGAGCCAATTTGAATTTATATTGACACATACACTACAAAGTTTTTCAGAACATGCGCAAGGGCAAAAAATATAATCCATCAATACACAGAGTTGCTATGGGAGCAATTTACATTTGCTACAGTAAACTTGTGCATTGACTGATTATATTTTCTTTTATTATGTATTCTAGAAGCAAAACGGGGATTCCACATCTTAAAAGTTTCTGACTACATTATTATAAATAAAAAGACTCTCTTTTGCTCAACTGAAATGCCACTCTTGTTACGTAGTTTATATTACGGTTAGCACACATAGATTTTTTACGTAGCAACACCCTACACCTGTTATGTCTTACTTACCGTCCAGTGTCTCTTAATTTAGTATGGTTTACATAAATGTTCTTTTCTTGTATTGTAATGTTCCACATCCTTGTTTATTTCACTGTATAGACGCATAGTTTTACATACAGTGCGATACTTTGAATTGTGTCATCCCCGTTGTGTGTGTGAAAACTGGAGAGGGTATGTAGTGAAACACAACTATGTCAGTTAAGATATTTTAATGACTATAACTAAAAAAAAAAAATAATAAAACCAGCGCACCAAGGACTGAAACTCGGTGCTAGCCAACAGACCCTATCGTGCCTCTAGCCAGAACACACCACCGCATTTCCAATATAAAAGTTCCATATTATGCAATAAAGTCCGGATATAGAGATCTCTCCATCACGTGCGCGCACAATATAAGTAGTAGGACCATACGTTCTCTTGAAGAAAACCTGACGATGGCAATAAGTGCCGAAACATGTAGTTTTTCTAGTTATAGTCATTAAAACATCTAAATTGACATAGTTGTGTTTTGACTACATACCCTCTCCATACAATGCGATAAACAAATATTGGAAATCTCAATAGACACTGAGAAAACTGCTTTTTTTAAAGCATATAAAATATCTGGGGGCATTTGCGTAATGCCGTATCATCGACAAATGTTTGCCCTTTGAAAAGACCTAAACACATGTCACACCAATAAAATTTTGACACACAGAACTTTTCTTTCAGTGCGTATCTTTTACTGCTGTCATTCGCTGTCGTATTAGTAGTTTCCCTTTCTTCAAGTCGTTAATTCTCACTGCATGTCAAGTGATGGACAGTCACTGTCAGTGTACGGGGAGCTCCAGAATTACAGAAACTCGCGTATAACGAGAACCCATAAATGAAAAACTGGTGGAATTGTAAATTCAAGAGTGTACTGAACCATTTGTGCAGCCTTATGAGTAGGCAGGCTTAGCTCCCAAGAGATTTCACTGTCAAGGATATGGCAGACGCCTTCGGGCAACTGCAGCATATTATGAACAGATCTACCTGTGGTAGGGTCTACAAAAGTGACTGGTTCGTAAATCGGGGACTTCCCGTTCTTACACTTTCATCTTGAAGTATAGGTTCCGCACTTAAAAGAAAAGATGCACTAATTAAAATACAATAAACCAGATCACAAAACACACTTCATAGCAAAGTAAAGTGGAATGAGGCGAAGTGAAGTGCGCAGTATAGGGAAGGGGGGGGGGGACAAGTCTTAATGGAAAAGATTTATAGGAGTAGTAAGTGATGAGAAGTGAAGGACTGGGGTGAAAGCGTGAGCGAATTAATGATTTAAAAAAAATTACAATAAACTGTACTCAGTACCGTCTTGCTTCGGTGTTTTACCTTTTGTACATGTTGTAAAATTCTAATTTGTCTCGTGTGTTTTGTTGCTAGTTTTAAGTTGTCTTGTGTGTAGTTGTTGTTGGTTGGCCGTGTGTATTGTTGTAGTTGTCCTATGTGTATTTGTTGTACTGTGTGTGCATTGTTGTTTTTTTTTACTTTAGATGTCGGACTGCTGGCTAGAAGTCAGTATTCGGAAGGTCCTGCGACCTGCCATCTCGACACAGGTTTTTCTTGGTTTCCCTGTGTCTATAAGCAAATGCTGAGATGGCTCCCAAGATTCCAAGTTGCCACTACATGCTTCTCATATAGCCCTCCCGACTTAAATCTAATAGTAACCAATTTCATGTTTTGTTTACATGTAAAATAACCACTGCCACCGGGTAACAACCCAATTGCAGTAAATAAATAATAATAATTATTATTATTATTATATTAGGTACAAACTCCTACATGTTTCAGCACCAAGGTGCCATCTTCAGGGAGTTTCCCAAAAAAAAGGACGGTAAGTCCAACACCTACTGCAGGCGTTGGTTTTAATAAACTCCCTGAATATGGCACCTTGGAGTAGAAAGATGTACGAGTTGGTACCTAATATAAGTGCGTCCTATGATCTGCCTTATTACATTTTAATTAGTGCATTTTTGTTGGTTAAATATGGAATATAAGAAAATGCACAGTACGAAAAACACAAGCGCGAATTATTTGTTCGTCCTTTATTACCGTCAATTTTGGGCGCATTCGTAAAATTGCGAAAAGCGACCATTGGCTCCGCCATGAATGTTCGTCCGTCCGTCCGTCCGTAGGGAACAACTTGGTCTCCATTGGACCGATTTTCATGAAATTTGATGCTTGAATATTTTTCGAAATTCAGTCGAAAAAAGTCAAGTTTCATTAAAAATCTGTCAAGAATAACGGGCGCTGTACATGGAGACGTAGGTGCATTTATGATAGTATGTCGCTCATTTCTTCTCAGAATGAGAAATGTTTCAGAGAAACGTTGTAGAGTAAAACAAAACTCATGTTTTATGTTCAAAAACATCTCTTCCGGAAGTCGAGCCGTTTATGCGGTAATGTGGCAACACACGGCAGGGAAGGTCAGACCACAGATTAAAATATAATGCCATGCATGCGCTTTGCACGCTGTATAACAAAGGCTACAGACACAAACTCAGAACATGTAATACTTATTGCTATCCCCTGCAAAATTCTTCAAGCGAATGCGCTTCACTGTTACGTAATACGTACGTTCTTAGCGTCTCTTTTAAGTAGTTGTGGATGTTCGGGTACCTTCACCTCAGCGCTGTAATTGTCTAGCTGTAATGTTATTCCGCTGTAGTTTCCTCTGACAGGTAAGTTTAGGTTCCTCTGATAAGTAGCCTCTATTCATCGCAGATTTTTTTCTGTTTTCGTCAGCTGTAGTTCGTTATGCTAATAGCTGCGTCACAAGCTCGCACGGAAGGCCGCGTGTAGTCGGGAAACTTACCCACAGGCACGCAATATATTGGGTTTCCTAAGCTACCTGATTAGAAACTTGGGTAATGTTCGCTGGTGTGTTTTATAGATTTCCTCACTGATGTCGAAAAAGTATCCAGAATGATTACGGGCTGTTCACTTCTTAATGTGCCTGGTTTTTTTTTATAGATCACTGTAAGCTGTATAACTTACGCAGCTGATTGACTACCATGCAACGATGTTATATAAGTGCGGCGAAGTCCCCAGCGCCAGGCGTTTCTATAAGTGGCGTGCTCACTAAAGTCATTCGGTTTCTGAAATTCCCCGACCATTCTCCCCATGAAAATTTCAAAGAGTTTTCTGCGAACTCTGTAAAATAATGCACAAATTGTATCTTATGTTTATTGGACCGTGCATCATTGTAATAGTTGAAGAATAAAAGACCAACTTGATGTCACTAGCAATTTTTTTTTACTTCTAATGTGCTCAACATCTTTCGGACATTAATATATCCATCATCAGGAGCTTGCGAATTTGCTGTTGAATTACCACATCTGTTGTTTTGTTCTCGGTTCGTTGTGTGTTGGAGAATTGGTGCGGCTGGGTTTGAGTAGTGTCCGTGTTGCAGGCTGGAGATTTGGTGCGGCTGGGTTTGAATGGTGTATTAATGTCCGAAAAATGTTGAGCACATAAGAAGTGAAAAAAAATAGCTAGTGACATCAAGTTGGTCTTTTTATTCTTCAAGTAGCATAAATTGAACTTTGGCACAACGTTGCAGGTAATAATCTCCCCCCCCCCTTCCCCATGGCTCGAGAGCCCTAGTGGACCCTGGCCTCTTCTCTGTCGAGGTTTAGAGATTACACACACACACACACACACACCGCATTCTTTACGACTCCTCTGTAATAGTGATCAGCCCGTCGCATAGAGCTCTACCTTAAAGCACACAATAATCACAAGAGACAGACATCTATGCTTCCGGCGGGATTTCAACCCGCAGTCTCAGCAAGCGAACGGACGCAGACCCACGGCTCAGACCGCATGGCCACTGGAATCGGCGGTAACAAACTTACATTTAAAATATCGGGCTAACTACTTCCCACCAGACTTACTTCCTTGCATGCGAATATCTCTTTGCTCCATATCCAAATCAACATGCAGTTACTTGTAAGACTTCTTATTATTTCCCCAGCCGCATTTTGTGTTATAACAGTGACGAACGAATAACCAAACGAGAAATGTTACAAGTAAACATCACGTACCGTGCCAATTGCAATTATTGTCATGATACCTTCGGAATGGTGGTCATAATTTTCCAAGGTTGCACATCTGCAGTAAACAAACATATTAATATGTTTTATTACTTAAATTGTAATGCCCATAAAAGAGTTGTGTCATTCAGTGGCTTACCCAGGAATTTTGTTGGGGGGGGGGGATTTCAACAAATTCAGTTGAGGACAGAGGACATTAGAGAACGGGGATCTGGAGGGGTAGCCCTCTAGTCAGGGGTTCTGGAGGCAGCTGTAATTTGGTACAAGACACTTCATTTCATATAGTGATATTTTCTTAATTTTTGGTACTTTAAGACTATTTATGATGACAACCAATTTATTTGTCATTGCTAATGTAAAACAATTGCGAACCTACGTAGTTTTAGAATTTTACTGCCTTTTTTCCGAACATCTTGGGGTGTTGGCGTCCTAAATTCAGTAATTTTTAACAGTTTTGACAACCGGGTTGAGTTTAGCACGATTTTGGAGGGCCTCCGGAATTTTGGGGGGGATTGAATCCCCCCAAATCCCCCCCTCGGTACGCCACTGGTGTCATTTATAGCTCAGACTGCTGAAAAAAATTAAGGTAATTTCTACTTGTCAGAGTAAAAGAGAAAGGTGACACTTCAAGAAATACATAAAACAGGGTTTTTATAACTAAATAACTAGTTTATAACAACCTCATCTATAAATAAATTTGAACGTTATTTTATTAAGGCTAATTTTGTAAAAAACGAAAGGTTTAAAACAAGGAGAACGGTCATATTTTCACCTAAAGCTACACATTGACAATTTATCGCACACTGTATTATTTTTCTTTTAGGATATCGACAAGTTCCTGAACGAATCCGAGCATGGGGCCATTTTCTTCAGTTTGGGTTCAACTCTCCGCTCCGACACCTTCAGCCAGAAAAAAATAGACGCGTTCTTGCAGGCGTTCTCCGAGCTGCCGCAGCGAGTTCTCTGGAAGTGGGAAGGGAACTCCCTGTCGGAACATCACAAGAACGTAAAGACAGCAAAATGGCTGCCACAAGGGGATGTCCTTGGTAGGTCACTTTAAAATTAATATCCTTCCTTTTTAAACCACATTCCGTGACACTGTCATCGCAGCTTACAGGGCATTAACAGGCAGTAACAAATATCGCACTTTGACAACCTCGTTAACATGACGTGCTTATTGACTGCGTTTGGTGATAACGACTTCAGTGAAAACAGAGCAGTTTGTCACAAGAATTAGACATGTTTTGTCATACATATCCTGCCTTTAAATAAAGACAAACTTGAAAATATTATTGCCTCCACACGTGAGGAAAATGTATTTTGTAAGCTGGCGAGAAGAATTATGTAGCAGTTGTCAAACTTGCGGAATTCAAGTTAATTTTTATTTTCTAAAGAGCTGCAGCTGAAAATTTAATAAAATTTTTATTTGGAAAGGATGTGTACAGACAATGGAACTGGTAGTCCTTAATTAGCTTGTTTCAAAGATAATTGAAAACGAGTATGAAGAAGAAAAGTGTCAGAAAACTGTTCTATCCGGAATCTAAAAGAAGTTTAATGTTAACACATTTTTATGAAACTTACTAGTTTCTTATGAATAACAAACTCAATTACAAGGACGACGGAATTCCTTAAACAGCCCTCAGTTTATCCTGGCACCTTCAGTTCTATAAAGGCCTAAATTACAAACTATGTTAACAGATGGACTTAGAAGAAAAGTTAATGATTAGAAATGCTGGTACCAGGAAATTGATACGGACAACAGAGAAATCTACCAATATGCCCTAGGTTAAAGTGTTAATAGTCAGTTTAGCTACACAAAAGCACTGTCCCAAGCGTATTTTGAAATAAGTATCAAATTCTGAATATATACAATCACTGAATCTTGCCTAGAGAACGTCTAATGTGCAAATGGCGTCACAGACGTGAGACCTCTTTCGGTGTTCACAGGACACCCCAACGTCAAAGTGTTCATCACTCATGGCGGTCTGATGGGAACCATGGAAGCAATATACAATGGAGTTCCCATGGTCGGGATTCCCTTGTTCGGCGATCAGTTCCACAACGTGAAAACCTTCGTGGAAGAAGGAATTGCCGTGAGGGTCGAATATACAGCTATTACGAAGGAGAAAGTGCTGAAGGCTTTGAGGGAAGTTTTAGAAAATCCTAGGTAAGGTTTAGTTCCAATATTAATCATTCAACAGCCAGTGGCACTTATAAACACACACAAACACTGTTTGATAAATAACTTCCAATGTTGGGAATAATAATTTGCTTCCTTGTGCGCGGTTTTCAGAATAAACAGTCATAACTTTCATAACACTAATAACTGAATCAGCATTATTGATAAAGAAATGCGATGAGTTTTCACTGGATGTAACAGCGAAATTTTAAATAATATTTGCAGCCCTTCATGCTCCAGATGGGTTAGAAACCAGATCTGTCGCTGTATGGGAGTAACACAGATAAGGGTGTTGGAGGACAGGGCGTTCAGAAACGTATCTGGAAAACAATGCGACAAAGCAAACCATCACAAAATATTTTATAATTTCACTTACCACAAATAATATTAGGGTCATCAAATCATGTCGTACGAGATGGGGCAGGACCTTTAACGGGATTAGAAAAAAAAAAGTCACACAACAATTTAGTTGCAAAAACTGATCGGACGATACAACACAGGAGGGAACTTATCTTAGGTGACATCGCCTACTTGTTCTTGATTAAAATTTAAGTTTTATATTAACCGACAAACATCTGCACAGTGGTGCTTGTCGGTTAATACAACACCTTAATTACAGGAAACTTAAGACGTAGATCGAAGGATAATATTCAATCATACTTAAATAAATAAATAAATAATGTTTGAAGGTTCTGCCTGGATTCATCTGGCTCAGGAGACGGAACAGTATCCTGTTCTTGTGAACATGAGTAATGAAACTTGGGGATCCATAAAAAGAGGAGAAATTTGTGACTAACTAAGCAACTACTAACTTCTCAGGACTCGTTGACCTTACGCATTAGATGCTGATGCCTTCCACTAAGACAGTGGAAGCAAAGCATTTTCTTAAAAAACGCCCCATTGTGACAGCACATTCATACACCCCAGCGAAAATCAGTTACTCATACAGCCCTCTGTAAACTAGTTTTAAGAATTTTCATAAATATTAAACCAACTGTAAATCGCCCTGTCATGCCTAATAAACTTTCTTAAACTTTCCTTTACAAGTGCTACAGCTTCTCCACTAAATTTTAGAGCGTCTACTCTTTTTAATTAGCGAAATGACTTTAAGAGAGATGTAAATTCTTAAGCCCAAGATCTGTGTATTCTGTAGCCGAATGCATCAGAAACTCAAGTTTTTCGGCTTCATTTTAATCTAAGCCTCCAAGGACCACACTTATTAAGAAAATGACGGTTTTTTATCTTGTCAAGAAATATTTCAGACCACATCCTCACTCGTGTAATGATTATTAAAGACCCTCCCATCTATGCCATATTTTTCAAGTATTTTATACAAAATTACAGACCAAAATTTTGTATGTACTTTGCACACATTATACGTGTGACACAAACTATTCTACCACTGAATATCAAATATAAAAGAGTAGAGTCCAGTTGAAATGTGATAGCTCACGGTGACGCACGGGTTGGGGAAGTGAAGGGGAAACTTGCGAATGGAGTGGGTAGTCAGTATTCTTCACAATTCCTCGGAACGTGGTGTATCCAACATTACTACCGCTGATGCGCACACCTCGGCTGCCAGTAGTCGACTGAAATGACGCTCCTGCCGATTTCAATGGACTCGTCCGTTTCGCCGAAAGACGAAATCTGGTTTCTGCGCGTGTGCCATCACATTTCAAACGCATTCTACCAATAATATGCACATAACAGCAATATGAATATCTATCTACGTTCCATGATTTTAACACCATAATCACACGATGTTACAAGTAACAATTATTTGTGTCTAGATCATCCACGTCTCATTTGGGAAATATAAGGTGTTTTTTTTTCCTACCTGACCAACAATCGCAGACCCGATTCTCCAGTCAGTTTTTTTAGAATACAAACGGATATCATCACCGCGATCGTTTGTCTAGCTCCCGTCATCGACTGTTAAACTTCTCCGATACGCGGCTTAAGAGGCAACGCTGGCAGAGCGACGGGCGGGGCGTTGGGCCGGCGTTTATCGGTCAAGCAGGACGGCCACCTACAGAGTGTGATGATACCAAATACTGTATAATACAATTTTGACCTCCTGATGATGAGCACATATTGCTCGAAACATGTAGAGGCATATAATAAACTTATTATAAAACAAGATTTTGTGCATTAAGTTGGTTAATTACTAAGATTGTACTGAGGTGCACGATCAGCAGAACATCAAAATTGCTACAGTTCGTCAGGCACGGCGTATGGACATTCACCACGAGCCTAGTGACAAAGCAAATTGCATATGCACGTTAGAATACTGACGGAGTTCAGAGGTGACCCTGACTTAACAGGGACAGCACAGCGCATTTCTTCCTTTACACTGATGTTCTTAGTATTCCGCAAAAGAAACAGTATAATGACTTTGTTCTTTGGAATTATGACTTACACGTGCTGCCCTATCTTCTATGGGATCCTGTCATTAAAATTCTCTTCACTAGTATATTGTTATGAAGCATTCTCTTGTACAACAACACATTAAATTTACAGCCAGAAATAAAAAAGTTAAGTGTGCGAAGCATGACTTTGTAGTACACAAGTAAGACATTCTAACGAGTATCAGTGAGGAAAAATAAAACAACTCACACTAATAGCAATATATCAAACTGTAATGTTCATTTCGAATGTAAACTTCGCTTCGACCTCTGCCCAAAGAAAACGCGTTTCTAGAACATTTTGCGTGTTAACGTAGAATAAACATCATAATCCAATTCAATGGATTTGAATTCGTACAGTAGGAGTGAAAAAACGCAACAGATTTCTGAATGCAAATATAATATTTTACTTGAATTATATACGTGCAAACGACCTATGACGATTTCACACACTGTTGCTGATAATAGTTCTAATTCTCAAAGTTCTATATGACAAGTTTATACACAACAAATCGCACATATACGAGGGAAGGAATGAAGGAAAGAAAGCACTCCTACTTTCTTCGGCTATTGCATTGTTCTTCTACAGCTCCCTCACATGTAGACGGTAATTCATATATATATATATATATATATTTATATATATATAATAGCAGACAATTAAGATATCTATGTACATGTATCTGACAGGTTCCTATTAACAACGGTCTGAGACAAGGAGACGCTCTATCGCCACTGCTTTTCAACTTTGCTTTAGAGTACGCTATTAGGAGGGTTCAGGTAAACCAGGATGGCTTGAAACTAAATGGTACACATCAGCTTCT
>Ga0131853_10007258_pt1 | contig 20028 bp, 8 predicted proteins | sample TergutLab28metaG_FD_92764 | JGI IMG/M metagenome (GOLD analysis project Ga0131853, IMG submission 92764) | Labiotermes labralis P1 segment gut microbial communities from Petit-Saut dam, French Guiana - Lab288 P1 (version 2) (version 2) | ecosystem: Host-associated > Arthropoda: Insects >... | reverse complement strand
TCTCTATCCTGGGCCAGCCCAATCCAGTCCATATACCCACATCCCACCTCCTGGAGATCCAACCTAATATTATCCAAACATCTACGCCTAGGTCTCGCCAGTTGTCTCCTTCCCTCCGGTTTCCCCACCAAGACCCTATACACCCCCCTCTCCTCACCCATACGCGCCACATGCCCAACCCATCTCACTATTCTAGATTTTATCACCCGCACAATATTGGGTGAGGAGTACAAATCATTTAGATTCTCGTTATGCAGTCTCCTCCATTCCCCCGTTACCTCGTCTGTCCGAAAATTTTGAAAAAAAAGTGTAATCTAGAGATTTTACTTGTGAATGGTAATTTTCGCTTAAATGTCAAATTTAAAAATAATTATGAACCTGGAATACGAAAATAGGGCACGTACTTCTTCAAAATTTCTTATCAATGACTTGAGGCATTACCATAGACCCAATTACTTTAAGCATGAATGTTGTTGACATGTTTCAATTTTTTTTTCGCTGTGTGCGCCAGTGGATTTTCGTAGACTGCAAATGTTGGTGACAGACTGTACTTGCTTGATTATCCGGTCTCAAACGACGCTGTATTTATATATTAGAGAAACAGACAGAAATAAAGTTAAATAAACAACTCAGATAGGAAGAGTTTGGAATCTATTAGGCACCTTAGCAAGCATTGTGAAAACTTGGAATTCTGTGTGCCACAAACTTACGAACAAAAGATGAAATGTTTCACAAGTGATGGTGAAGTTCTGTGTACTTAGGACTTCAGAAAACTCTGGTCGAGGCATCTGTTTTATTCTCGTCGTTCGGAGAAAGTTTTTTTCATTACTACTAAAAATTAACCGAACTTTTGCCAAATTGTCTCTCGTGTCCTTTTTGTTATCATTATGTCGTACACGGAAACAAAAATCAAGCAAGCGCCTGAGAAGTCAGAGATAAGGAAATGCATTATAAAATCACATCCCAGAGCACACAGACATTTCATAACTAAACAGATAAAGTATGTATTTGTAGAGTTTGTCGGACTGTGACTGGACTTCCACAAAATTTCATCTACGACAGATACTAAGGGTAGGGGTTCTTACGCTGTTTCATTCGGTAGTTTTACGCTGCCACCAAATCAAATCAATTACCTAATAATAAGGACTCAAAGACAAGATATCAAAATCATCTAGCTATCACTATATATATTAATTTACTATGTTTAATTATTTACAGTGAGAGTTAATTGTTTAAATCACAAATACTTTCGTAATTACCAGAAAGTTAACTTGCCTTTATATATAAACCAATGTATGCAAATTAAAGAATTTGGAATAGTTAAGCATGAATTGGTGGACCGCGGTGGCACAGTGGTTTAGGTGCTGTGCTACAAATAGGAAGGTCGCTCGTTCGATCCCAGCTGGTGTCATTGGATTTTTCATTGACATAATCCTTCCGATCGCACTATGGCCCTGGGGTCGACTCAGCTTCTAACAGAAATGTGTACAGGAGTATTTACTAGGGGGAAAGGCGGCCGGTGCGTAAGGCTGACAACCTTACCACCATCCTGTGCCGCTGTCACGAAATCTAGGAACCTTAACTTCCTGGAACCCTCTGGGCCTGTTCAGGCCTGTAATGGGACTGCTTTACCTTTTAAGCCTGAATTAAATCCGAATTTACGGAACTCAGTTAAATTAGAATTTCATTACCACAAGCACGGCTTGTGGTATTACGTAACTGCCGTCGGTCAAATAATTATGCGTATACGTTGCATATGAGATCGTCTACCGAGTGCGTAAAGGTAAAGGTAAAGCAGTCCCATTACAGGCCTGGACAGGCCCAGAGGGTTCCAGGAAATTAAGGTTCCCAGATTTCGTGACAACGGCACAGGATGGTGGTAAGGTTGTCAGCCCTTACGCACCCGCCGCATTTACCCCCCAGGAAATACTCCTGGTACTCATTTCTGTTAGAGGCTGAGTCGACCCCAGGGCCGTAGTGCGATCGGAAGAATTTTATGTCAATAAAAAAGCCACTGACACCAGGTGGGATAGAACCAGCGACCTACTGATTTGTAGCACAGCACCTTAACCACTGTGCTACCGCGGTCACCCTACCGAGTGCATACTGGGTTATACAGTGGGAAAGCATGCAGTCAGTCATTCCGTAAAGTTTGGTGATCTGTCACGTCAGTTTTAAGTTTAGAATTGTCTCTAAGTACAATGAACTGCTGAAGCATGCGCTGGATTAATAAAAGTGACTGTCGTTTCCTGTGTGTAAGGTAACAAACAAGATCATGTGCGTAACTTTCTAATCTAATAATCTAATCCAAGTTACAATTTTCAAACAATGAATTATTAGTTTAAACGTGACATTCATTACATATTAATTTAAGGATTACTGTTCCCGCGTCTGCATGAGATGTTTGAAATGCACCCACTCGTAATAAATAGACGAACTGCTGAGTAAAGAATGATTTCACAGGAGTTTTAATTATGTTTCAATCATGTAGTATGTGGTAAGGTTTGCAAATTGTCTACAATGTAAAAAACATTCGTAAATGAGATTCGTTCGGAGTCCAGGTAGGAATATTCATTACAAATCGATCACAAATTAAGTGAAAAGGTAAACCAATCCCATTACAGGTCTGTAAGGCCCTGGGGCTTCCAGAAGGTTGAGGCTCACAAATTTCAAGAAATCGGCTCGTGAAGATGATAAGGTTGTCAGCCCTACGCACCGGCCGCATTTACCCCCAGGAAATATTCCTGATATTCATTTCTGTTAGAGGCTGAGTCAACCCCAGGGCCATAGTGCGGCCGGAAGGGTTATGTCAATGAAAAATTCCAATCACACAATCGGGAATCGAACCCGTTACCTCCCGGCTTTTAGCACAGCGCCTCTACCGACTGAGCCACCGCGTGCCCCAAAAATAAAGTATTTCATGAAAATGTTTTCGGACTTGTGCTTTCGGTAAGTCAAATCTGACTTTTGTAACTGTAAGTGGATTGGCCACTTTGCAAGTGTAAAAAAATGAAAGGAAAGCCTCGGCTCTGAGAGGCACTGAATTTGGTACTTGTGATAAATATGTATAGAAAATAATTTTCGGGTTGATCCTTCGGAGTCTTGGTATCGTTTTACTGAAGGACCCAAACAAACCTGTGATATAGCACATGCAGGGGAAGTAGGAATGTACACCAGAAAATAAGTGGAGTTTGTCTGCTATACGCTATGACTGCTTTTGTTTTACTGACCGTGCATCTCAGTAGAATCTTAGTAATTAACCAACTTAATGCGCAAAATCTTGTTTTATAATAACTTTATTATATACCTCTACATTTTTCGAGCACTATGTGCTCATCATCAGGAGGTCAAAATTGTATTATACAGCATCTGGTATTATCACATCTCTAGGTGGCCGTCCGGTGCACAGGTTGAGAGAGGTCCTGTGCACGGGTCGGCCACTTACAGGTGTGACGATACCAGATGTTGTATAATACAATTTTGACCTCCTGATGATGAGCACATAGTGCTCGAAACATGTAGAGGTATATAATAAACATATTATAAAACAAGAATTTGTGCATTAAGTTGGTTAATTACTAAGATTTTACCCTATGACATACCTCGTTCAATTCATAAATTGGAAGATTCATTTATTTCATGAATTTGATATTTTCTGAAACTAAAATATTAACGTGGCAAGAAGAATTAGAACCTTTTAAAATCTATTTTTTATATTCGAATAACGTTCTATATCATTGGCATTATAAATAGTTATTATTTAAAATTTGAACACCTACATTTTAATCGTGATCTCCAAACCTTTGTTTAATTTGACGTTCTGGTGACTGTGCAGCGTGATAAATTCTTATAATAAAACCAATTAGAAGCACAAATTTCTCAAATTTATTTTTGGAATAAAACTCTACATGTTTCGGACAGTTCCTCTGTCCATCATCAGGAGTTTTACACTGTACACACAGCTTGCGAGCAGGATCAGGATGGAACGAGTTCCATCCTGATCCTGCTCGCAATCTGTCAGCAAATTCTGTATGACATATACCATTGCTGTGTGTACGGTGAAAAACTCCTGATGATGGACAGAGGAAATGTCCGAAACATGTAGAGTTTTATTCCAAAAATAAATTTGAGAAATTGGTGCATCTAGTTGGTTTTATTATAAGAAACTTTGTTTAATTTAAGGCATAAGTAGCGAAATCCGTAGTGCAAATTTTTATGATAAATTTGTGTCACGAACCGTACGGGTTATTAACAATTTCAGTGCGTTGCAATCGTAAACACATTTTAAATTTCAGTGTTATAAAGACTTCAGTGTTTTTTTAACTCTCAGAGTTTTTATAAACGCAGTAAAAAAATTTGTAATTATAAGGTTTATTATTTGTAATTTAGAATAATGAATAACACTAGATTGCAGTGTATGTACTGTCTAACACAACTATATGATGGTAGAGATATGTACACAATTTACTACATAATTAACAACTACATGTTTCCACACTTTACATTGGCCATTTTCAGGTTTAGAAATGTAAAAACTTAGTAAGTAGCTATACTGGACTTGTGTGGGTTGTATACAGTGGGGAGGTAAGAGGTGAAGTGGGTACGAGATCTTGCATGTGTTGTGTAGGATGGGTGGTGTGGGTACAGGGGTTCTGTTATTGTATGCTATTCTAGGTTAATGTAGTTGGATCTACCGTATCATCTTGTGTTTGTAGAGATTATATGTACATGTACACTTAGCTTATATATATACAGTGTGCAATTTTATATAAATATAGTATCTATAGTTATAGTGGGTTCATAGATCTAATCACTTTGTTATTATATTTACTATTATAATACATCAGGTTTGGTTTCCATAATTTGTCAGTTCAGTATCTGAAGTGAAACTATTATAGGATGGAATAAAATCGAGGTGGGTAAGGAAGCCCTTTTCAGCTTCTGTTAGAAGATATTTCTCAAAGTCCATTTTTCTTTAGGAAATACACACTGATTCTAAACACGGTTTTAATTAAACTCAATTTATCATATGAGTAGTATAGTAGATTAGTAGATTAGCTATAAACCAAACAACACTGCAGTTTTTATGATTTACGAACAAATGTGTCTATATTTCTTAACCCACAGGTTTTGATGTGCATTTAAATACAGTCTTTAGTCTTACATCCGATCCAATAGACAACGTAATTTTAAAGGAGTTTAAACTTGTATTGCTTAGATGTGTCGAGGAGTGACGAGGTAACGGGGGAATGGAGGAGACTACATAACGAGGAGCTAAATGATTTGTACTCCTCACCCAATATTGTGCGGGTGATAAAATCAAGAAGAATGAGATGGGCTGGGCATGTGGCTCGTATGGGTGAGGAAAGGTGGTATATAGGGTCTTGCTGGGGAAACCGGAGGGAAGGAGACCACTGGGGGGACCTAGGCGTTGATGGGTGGATAATATTAGGACGGATCTCCAGGAGGTGGGATGTGGGTTTATGGACTGGATTGGGCTGACCCAGGAGAGAGACAGTTGGCGGACGATTGTGAGTGCGGTAATGAACCTTCGGGTTCCGTGAAATGCGGGGAATTTCTTGACTAGCTGCAAACCTGTTAGCTTCTCAAGAAGGACTCTGCACCATGGAGTAAGTAAGTGAGTAAGTAAGTAAGTATTCCTTAGATGTGAACAAAAGATACCGCAAAGTTGTTTACAGAATTTTTCTCTTTGGTTTTTACAGACTAAACCATGCATGTCTTGGTTCTTCAATAGTTTTTCTGATCATCGTTTATACTAAATGGACATATGTAAATAATAATGAAAATGGAAACCTGGCTGTTACAACAGTGCTGGGAAAAATAATCTATAAAAATGAAATGAAATCCTCCCATATTTGAAAAGTGGGACGAAACTGTGTTTTATCTAACAAGTGCGGAAGGATGTGCAAAAACTAAACTAATACGTGTTTACGTTCTTGGCGTCAAGTTTGTTTTAGAATTCGCTGTGTTAGATACTGGTGCCTAAGCCCACTGAAAGAAAAATGTCATGTTTGTATGTGACAGTTCGAAGAGAAAAATGAAACTGAAAGAAATCTTCCCTTTTTGCTTCTAGTCCAGAGAAAGTGAGGATGTATGCAACTTAAACAGAGAAATCCGAAATGTTTGTTGGGTCTGCTTTACCAACAAATTGCCTGTTTCTTTCTTCTCAGGGACAGCTGTTGGATTACAACGAGTCTGCTGGTGTTCTGCCGGACGGAGAAAAGCTGACGTTGCAACGTGTCCTGAAGGAGTCGGCTGGGGAATATTCCTGTTCTGCTGTGAACAGAGAAGGGGAAACTCGGAGCAGCTCAGTCGTTTTGAAGGTTCAGTGTAAGTGGTTCACTTTTATTTTTCAAGGACCAGTAATTAACTGAGATACATTAAAGGCATTTAGTACTTGCAGGTACTATTTACCTAAAGATTAATTTCAATGTTAATGTATTTTGACATACCCTGACTCGAGCCGGATATATACAAGTATAGTGCTGACTGTGCTCTTCTCCAGTGATTGGCAGATCTTTTGAGTTCACGATAATTTAAAAAAAAATAGTTTCAAATTCATATAGAGCTGTATATAGTGTACGGTTTACATTCGTAACGACCGAGACCTTTGGTCTCCAAGTGCAACGTAGACCTCCTGTATCTAGATTAACCTTTTGGCGCAGGAATTATTTTTTTAATTTTAGCACATCCTGTATATAAAATGTGAATAATACAGGAAAAATACGTTAGAATTATGAAACAAACTGCATTTTGAAGAGAAAAAAGGAGAGTATATACCACGTTTAAAATATTCAGTACTTATATTTGTTGAATAAATATATAAAATGCAACTTTAGAAGTTAGCGGTGCGGTACGACCACTATAGTTGACGTTAGGCGTCTAAAGGTTAACTGAGTTCTATGCAGTACTAAAAAATTGCGTTCTTCTGGGCTATTACGCAGCGTGTAGTGGTAATACCTTACCGACGTTTAAGGACAACCTATCAATCTCATTTTCTACTTGGCTTCTGAAGACGAGAACAATATATTGTCCCGAAATGCCACTATACGCTGCGTAATAGCCCAGAAGAACGCAGTTTCCCTCTACGTAGCGGCGGAAGCCTGAAATCTCCGTTCAGGACTGTACAAGGAAACAAGTTAATATTTCTGTCGGAATGGCGTGAATTTCCTTTGGCGTCTTGCCTTGCAGAAAAAAGAAATGTTGATGATAGCTCGCGTCTCGATGTTGTTGAAATCGTGCGCGTCCCTGACATGCTTCCGAGCTTGTTTCCGTCCTGGTCGGGCTAAGGACTTATCAGCACCCCGGTACGATACGAGATTCTCTGACATGAATATGGATACTGTACACGGTTATTAGTCTCACATTATACAGGGTTATTCGAAATGATTGTCGGGGTTTTAACAACTTGTCATATACAGGGTTATTCGAAATGATTGTCGGGGTTTTAACAACTTGTCATATACAGGGTTATTCGAAATGATTGTCGGGGTTTTAACAACTTGTCATATACAATACACTTGAGATAGGGGTGTATGTATTTTTTATTTAACCTTTATCCGAACAACACTCCAATTTTTCGTTACATACCTTACAGGTGCTCTATATATGCACCCTTTGTGATTCTACAAACATCAACATGATAATCGAGTTCGTTCCAAACTGTTTGTAGCATGTCAGCGGTGATGATTTGAATGGCGGTTCTGATTCGTACCTTCAGTTCCGGGATACTTGCGGGAAGAGGAGGAACATAAACCTGATCCTTGACATAACCCCATAGAAAGAAATCACATGGGGTTGCATCTGGAGAGCGAGGTGGCAGTTGTTAAAACCCCGACAATCATTTCGAATAACCCTGTATACTGCTTAATACTTTTCTCTTATATTATGCGTAAGAATTTATCACTCATATAAGGAAAATGATTATTCATTACCTCTGACTTTTCGACTGGGCATCGTGGCTAAAACAATGGTTTATTTTTCTATTTATAGAGAATGTACAGTTTTTAACGATATTAAAATGGCAGAAGCGTTAAACTGGTCACTGATACTTACATTAGTGATTATGTATTTGTGTAATGCTACCTTCTTGTTACCTATATCCGTTCTCGACATACTATCAAAACAGTTGTACTTATTATACCGCATTATTTGAGGCATTGAAGGCATTTTGATAAAACAAATGAGGGAAGTGGAATCACATTATCCGGAGAAATAAAGGATATTTTCGGAAAAGTTAATACTTTTTATCGATATACAGTAAACCACGTGTAGCTCCTATTACATCGTATCTTCTCCTCAGCATGGTCACGATATCAAATTCTTTCACTACCTTACCTTCTGCTTCTAATTATCCTGTCTTTTACTTTTGATTTTCCTTGTCTTTTCTATTATAATTCCTACTTTCTTTTCTTTCGGTCGACATCATAATCTTCGTTATTTTTCACTATTACGACAGATCTTATGAAAGTAATTGTCGCAGTTGGGAAAGCTCTTCACAATCTTTCCCGAAATCTGTTGTCTGAATTTATATCTGTCACTAAAATTGTCATACCGGGATACTAAACACCCGTATTTCGTGTTTAAATTATCACATAACTGTAACTGATTGATATATGTGTTATGTGTTTTATATATATATATATATATATATATTATATGTGTGGGCCGGGTAGCTCAGTCGGTATAGCGACTGAATACGGGCTGGACGGGCCGGGATCGAATCCTGGTGGGGACGAGATATTCCGCCCGTCCAGACCGGCCCTGGGGCCCACCCAGCCTCCTATACAATGGCTTTTGGGTCTTTCCCTGGGGTAAATTGCGGCCGGGGCGTGCTGCTGACCACTCACCCCTTCTAGTGCCGCGGTCATGGAAGAGTAGAGCTATACCTCTACCCACCCTCTGGGCCACACCGGGCCTGTAACGGGATAACTTTACCTTTATACATATCACGTGTGTTATAATTTTAATTATGTCGTTCATGTATTTCCTTACAATTCACAGCCAAGTAACATACGGTGCTGGAACACAAATCATTTACACCAGGAATAAATTACTCTATTTCTAACACTGAAGTTTTCTTTAGCCTTCCAATTTCTGTCTTGGTTCTTTTCTCACCCTCTTTGGGCTTGCCTTTTAAAGGTTTATTAACATTTTGGCGCCGGAATTATTTTTTTAAATTTTAGCACATTCTGTATATAAAAAGTGAATAATACAGGAACCAAATATGTTAGAAATATGAATCAAACTGCATTTTTAAGATTAAAAAAACGGAGAATATATACCATGTTTAAAATATTCTTTACCTATATTTGTTGAATAGATATATAAAATGGAACTTTAGAGGTTAGCGGTGCGGTACGACCACTATAGTTGACATTAGGCGTCAAAAGGCAAAATCATACTTCCTCTTTTTTCGACTCCTTTGCAACACCTAAAAAGATGACGTAATATTATAGCCTATAAAACATTCGTAATATATATGTCCTCTAATTTCACAGTGTGTATCCCACATGTACTCAGCCCCTCTATATTATAAATTATTCGTATAGTTTTATTGTCGACAATTTTTACAACCCCTAACGAAGAAAAACTCAACGCACTCTTTAAAAATCTACACTCGAAATTTGTTTTCTTTTCATAATGGATAATAATTCTAATCACAATAAACATCATCAAATATACACACTCTGAATAAAATTGTGGGACGTAAAGAAATGTAAATTAAGAAGATATTAATATTTAGACATTACATTTCTAATTACTTGTTCTTGAAGAATTTAAAACGCTACAAAAAGACATCCGTAATTAGAGGAAATGGGATAGGATTAAAACATATGGAAATGAGTCCGTCATACTGCAAAACCAAGTGCTCTTGATGTGTTATATATATATATTTAGAATTATTTTAACGACTTCAGAGACAAGCAGATGGTGCACAGTACCAGTGGTCTCCGCACGAGCGTCTGACAGTATTCTGCATGAGAAATATTCCTACAAGGTCCACAATCTCTAAAAACAGGAAGGATAGAGTGAGAAAGAGAGATGGTTTAAAAAAATTACATGCCCATTTCTCATTCTGCACACTTTGTCACTAAATCTGAGCCATAAATTACCAGGACCACTCAACCCCCAAGCCTGCTCTTCCTCGAATTCACGAATGGAGAGAGCAGAACAGAAAATTCTGTGGAGGATTTCGTGTGATTTTTTTAGCGTTAAGGGAGAAATAATATATATATATATATATATATATATATATACGTTAGTACATACATACATACATTCATACACAATAACAGTTCTAGTGTGGCGGTAAAATGAAATTTGAAGAAAAATATAGATATATTTATGGAAGATATTACAGCACAGACTGGATTCTTATATACTCCTCTAGTACAAATCGCTTCTTAAAAGCGTTATCACATGAATTTAGGGGTCTTATTTGACAGTTCCAATTTCTTCTTCTATTAAATCCTCTAGAAGTCCATAAATATAAGTATCATAGCCGTTTTATTTTTTGTTACGTTACGTAAATTCTGTACCGCAAATATTCGTCATGCAGTGTTCATTGTAAGTCTTCCTTATATACAAATCTGTTTTTCATTTAAGGAAGTGGAGGAAACGGAGTGAATTAAACATTTTCAAGTCCCTTCACTTCTGATTATTCTACACAGACTTACTGAGCCGTCTGTACCTAACTGTAATTGTCATATTTTATTTCGCATTTACTTACAGTTTATTTCAAAGTAATTGCAAATCAAAAGTCATCACGGAGTTGTGATTTCTGTTTCTGAGGAATTATTGGGGCCGAACTCTAAAATTTACCTTCCTGTTTGAGTATCACTTTGGACGATCTAAGCGGCCGCTTGCTTGCTGGGATTGGGGGTTCGAATACCGCCGGAGGCATGGATGTTCGTTTGTTCTGAGTGTTGTGTGTTTGTCAGGCAGAGGTCTCTCCGGCGAGCCGATCACTCGTCGTGAGGAGTCTACCGACTGTGTTACGTCTTTGATGCGACCTAGAAACCTCAGAATGGGGCCATGACCCGCGTTGGGCCAAAGCCCCACAGGGAATATATATATATATATATATATTTGTGTGTGTGTGTGTGGGCCCGGTAGCTCAGTGGGAATAGCGACTGACTACGGGATTTACGGTCCGGGATCGAAGCCCGGTGGGGACGAAATTTTCCGCCCGTCTCAGACTGGCCCTGTGGCCCACCCAGCCTCCTATAAAATGGGTACCGGGTCTTTCCCGGGGGTGAAGTGAGGCCGAGGCGTGCTGCTGACCACTCACCCCTTTCTAGTACCGCGGTCATGGAAGAGTAGAGCTATACCTCTACCTACCCTCTGGGCAACACCGAGCCTGTAACGGGATCACTTTAACTTTTTACCTTATATATATATATATATGTGTGTGTGTGTGTGTGTGTGTGTGTGTATGTGTGTGTGTGTGTGTTTCATTTAGTGGCGGTACTATTGTTTCATTTAATTGAGTTGTCGAGATTATAAAACGGAGTTTTTCATGCTGTTTACTTTTTTGGAAAACCTTAAATACTTTCACTCGTTCGTCTGCAGTTGACCTCGTGACGCAAATTTTCTGTGACAGAGTTTTTCATATTTACATGTCTAGCACAAACCTAATCAGTTGTATCAGTAACGCACATTTAGGAATTATTGTGTAAGTGTCGACATATCCCTTTTTAATCTCAAGAGGGAACGTGTCTAAATGCGTACCAGACATACGGGGATATGTGTTTGTTGTCATTGTGCATTATTAATAACACCTTACAAATAACAAGAATTCAAAAACACTTGGCGGTGTCTGAGTGACTGGGAGTGTCCCTCTACAAACTGTCCACCATATTAGGTGCATTTCCCGTTTCCTCATACCTGATGACGGAAGCACTGTCCGCTTACGAAACGTTGTGCTACAGTTACACATTGGACGGTGGACCAAGTCGAAATGGAGAGAGTTTCTGAATATCATAACATACACAGCCAACTGGGGGCAACAATAATAGTTTTATTAATAATTTCGATCAGCTCAACATGTTTCGGGCGATAATTTCACCCATCCTCAGGAGCACTAGACTGTGTTTACAGCTTGTGGTATAATGCACCGACGATGCTGCCTGCTGGTGACAAGAATGTTGTCACCAGCAAGCACCATCGTCGGTGTATTATACCACAAGCTGTAAACACAGTCTAGTGCTCCTGAGGATAGGCGAAATTATCGCCCGAAACATGTTGAGCTGATTGAAATTATTAATAAAATTATTATTGTTATGTTTAGTTGGCTGTTTATATTATTGTATCCATGATGCACGGTCACACAAACATTAAATTTCTGAATATCATCCTCCACGGGGGCTCCTAAGACTTATGGATACTCAGTATGAATTGTTGCATGTCACAACTCTTGAGTCTGAAGTTTTTTTTTAAATGGTTCCTTTATGTTTTGAAAATTTGTGCACTTCACTTATTTATCATCGTCAAAACCCTATACAATTAAACAGCCAGTGCGTATGAACAAAAACGTCTTCTTTTATTGGGAGTGTAATTTTACAGGACACAAAATACTGCATATTTCTAAGTCAGTACTGGTATTACCTTTCATTCCACTGATACGGATTTTTAAAGCCACTGACAGGTTTTGCTAATAGTGGGACATGAAACATTTCCCTTCTCAATATTCCACAATTCGCGCTCAAAATATCCCGAATATCAGTTTTCAAATGCACTACTAATCTATTAACAGGAGTGTTAGAGTAATCTTTTTAGTCATTAGGGCTGTCATTAAATATAATAACTACATAGTTCTCGTTAAAAATTTTTATAAGCTGAAAATCAGCGAAGTTCTCTTCCTAAACCTACAGAAAGCTGCGCATAAGTTGAATCAAATAATAACAGACTATGTTTTAACTATATAAGTACAGAAAACAAAATCGATGTCATTTAAAGGGCGAGATCCAGTGAGAACTAAAATTGTAATAGATAATAAAATTACAGAACAAGTAAATTTGTTTAAATATTTAGGAAATATGATACCTTATGAAGGAGAATTGGAAAGGAGAATTAGACATTGGTAAAAAATTAAATAACTTTTTGAAAATTACGGGTATTTTGAATAATTTGTTTAGACCACAAACAACCCTTCACAAAACAAGAATAAAACTACACATTACACTGGCCCTTCCAGTCTTGTTATATGGCAGCGAAATTTGGACTATTGAAGCAAGTGACGCCAGTAGAATAACAGCAGCAGAGATGAAATACATGAGAAGAACAACAGGATATACTTGGGACAGATTACAAAACAAACGAACAAATTGTAAAGGAGCTAAAAATAACAACAACTTTGGACAAATTACTGGAATACAAGAGAAGCTGGATACAACATGTAAATAGAATGTCTCGAAATAGATTACCTAGGGTTATGAATCACTACTCCCCAACTGGCAGAAGGAATTATGGTAGACCTTTGAAGAGATTTCTGGATACGTGAGACCGGAACAGTTCAACAAGTGGTCCAACTCCATGAAAGATATATGATGATGAATATGCCTTTAGGATTACACTCAAAGAGTGGACAATTTACAATACATATGGTTGAGTGCAGTTTTTTCTCTTTTTTTAAGAATTAATGACACTGTATTCGTCCTGACGGAGGAAGATTATCGGTGTTTATAAACTGAAGCGATAACATAACCAACAACACAAAAGGCAGGAATCTCGATTCGTGACGGATTCCGTGCAGTAGTGCTCTCCAGCCTGTGTAACCTTCTGCGCCATTGGCTCATAACATTTAATGGTACTCCTACAGAATGTGTAGGTCGCCTAGAACTATAAGATGCCGAATTCTATGAAATGGCTTCTCATGTAGCAACTATCTCGTAGATCCATCAAGACAATGTTCAGTGAATCTCCCATTCAATAGAATCTCAACTCTACTCAACAGACGGGACCGGAATCGGCTTTAGAGCTAACCCACTTTTATTCTGTCTCATTAACTTTGACAAAGGGCTCACGAAAATTCTCCTGATTCCTAATTTTGTGGTCCATCCCCGTTCTTCAGAACCAGATCAAAGTTTCCAAAGATTGGATCACAACCCAACTGAAGGTAATCAAGGGGGATGTAGTATTTTTTGTGCTTGCATGTGTGTGTGTGTGTGATTGGAATACCATTTATCCCCGTCGTGCTTGGATACGCCTGTCGTTTCCTTAGGGTAAATCTCATTTGTTTCACACAGCACTAAGTTAAACATGCCTCGTTTGCAGGATGGAAAATGTAACTGATATTTTAGACCGTGCTATATCTATGCTTGCAACGAGGTACTTTTGGTAAAAAAGTGTTTATGTTACATGTTTTAACATTTTTACGTTGTTAGGTTAAATGTACTCTTAGGGCTGAAGAAGTACAAACCTTACGACCTTAAAAGACAGTGTGCTTGAAGCAGGGCAGTTTATGTGGGGAAGTGCTTGCACGTCCAGTGCTTTCTGTGAATCGAAACGTTCTTGTGAATAAGAGAGAACTGACTCCATTATGTACGCATAAAGAATACATGTCAATAATATACGCAATAGAGAATTGCCTTACTTTTTCTGTCACTCTCTACCATTTTTTAATGTGAAAAATTTTACAGTTCAAAAAAAATAGTTCTAGGCTTCGAAGCTACTGACTACACTGCACCAAGATTGTTTTCAAAACTAAGAAGAAGCTGTGGAATAATCATAAAATTAGTAAACCGTGGGGTTGTGAATCACTCGAGTTATCATTATTAAAATTTACTGTAACAACATAAAGATTTTTATTAGTATTAGTAATCAGTGCAATTACTTGAATAGAAGAAAAATAACACCATTCTTATAGTAAGCCTTACTGCGATTAACCCTTAGCCTACTAACGTAGAAAATATGGTGAGCTTCTAGTAATTCTAGCAATTTTAACGTGTACTATTTGGTGACTTACGTTTGGCAACATTGACAGCCCTCTCTTTTAATTGTCTGCACAATGCCTCAACACTGAATCAATCATGAAAAGTGTCCTGTGTCATATTTGTGTGTAAACACTTAGTTCAGGTTTTTTTTTCGAAAAGGATGCGTAAAATTTAAATACCCCGCAGAATAATTCAGCGAGCTGGGACTTAAAGATGGGATTTAACTCGTCTTCTAATGGGTTAAATGCGTTTTCGAAAATATTATTACGAGTTTTACTGGAATTTATAAAACTCAATAACATTTTTTCAATTAAAAAATGGACAAAGTTAACTCATGTTTTAAGTAAGAAGAATTTGGTTGAATCAAAGATTGTCTCTGAATACAAATTGCTTGTGATCTTCGTACTGTTTCCTCTTTATTTCTTATCTAAAATCTATGTCAAGAATTCTTACAGTTTTAACCCTTTAAACGCCGAGTTAAATCCCATCTGCCATCTGCTAGCATTATAAGGAGCTCACCATATTCTCCACGTTAGCAGGATAAGGGTTAAATAAAATTTCAAATCACCTTTAGACCATTGACGCTTTGTATTATGGTTAATCAAGAGCCTTTTACTGTGTGTCTTCAGCAGAAAGATGGTCTTTCTCCAACATTTCGCTGAGATGAAGTAAACGTAAAAGTGTGTTAATCTTCACTACTTTCACCCTCATCTTGAGGTTCTTCAGCAGTTGATATTACTCATCATTCTGCAAATAATGACGTCCAGATGACATAATTTGTCTCCTTACAAATGTTACTGTACATATTTACAGTAAAGTATTACAGCACACCGATGCAAGAAAGTCACTTTAAAAAAATAAGAAACACAACAGAAATTGTGGGGTTTCACACGCAAGGGGCTACTGAAAATACGCTGCTTAACCTTTAGACGCCTAATGTCAACTATAGTGGTCGTACCGCAACGCTAACCTCTAAAGTTGCATTTTATGTATTTATTCAACAAATATAGGTACAGAATATTTTAAACATGGTATATACTCTCCGGTTTTTTCTCTTCAGAATGCAGTTTGTTTCATAATTCTAAATTGTTTGGTTCCTGTATTATTCACAATTTATATACAGGGTGTGCTAAATTAGAAAAATAATTCCGGCGCCAAAAGGTTAATATGCCCCAACAACAACTCAGTGACCACTGAAGGTACACTGATCGACCTAATTCTAAGATAAATCTGCGAATGTGCACATAACGAATGACTTTTAAAAATGGTCGCCAGAGTTCCCATAATATCTTTCTGGAATTGATAAAACATGCTGACATTTAACCCTCCTATTTCGCAGTATGTAACAAAATAGGTTTCCGTAGTCTTCGAGATCGGTAGCGATAATTAACATGGAAAAGCTCTAAAACCTAAGAATAATACGAATCAGTGTGCAAACAGAAACGTAGGTAACCAAACTTTGCGTTAATTCTAGCTGACAGAATAGAGGGTCTCTATGAAACGTGATGTGCTTTCCTATCTCTAACAGCAGTTGACAGCTCTCAGAAGGCACCGGAGTGATATTAAACGAAAAGCCTAAGGATTAGCCGGTTGGACAGGCCAATCAAATCGTCACGCACCCACATTATATCCTACACAATATACTGCTTGTATTGCCACCGAGATCAACGTAACTGCATGTGCTAATGTTTCCATAGCTTCCCTTTTACAAGGCCCTTCCTACGCAGTTTTAGAAGAATTGTCCAATATTCCTCACTCCCCTTGGACCATGTGTTTCCCTCGGTAGCAGTTGGTAGGCTGTCAAAAGGGAGAGAAAGAACTGTGCATCAAGGAATAATGAAAGTCCAATTTGAGAGAGGCGTAGCGGTTTGGGTGGATTAATTGATACTTAACGTATCGTGATCTTGTAACGACAACAAACGTGCTGCTCCTGAGACGAAGATATTTTCATAAAATTGCGCTAGAAATTGGAAGCAAATTAGAGGTATTCTGTACTGAAATTCGCATTGGATGGCTGAAGATAAACTTAGAAATTGCCAGTCGTATATCAACATTCACATTGACTTCAAGGTGTAAGGTTTCTGTCTTGAAAATATTTAACCTGATAATTGATGTCAAGGATTCTGCTCCTTGGAGTAAGTAAGTAAGTAAGTGAAGTAAGTAAAGTAAGTAAGTAAATAAGAAAGAAGGTTAGTAAATAAGTAAGTAAGTAAGGAAATAAATAAGAAAGTAAATAAGAAAGTAGGTAAGTAAATAAGTAAGGAAGTAAGAATGTAAGTAAATAACAAATTAAGTAAGTAAATAAGCAAGAAAGTAGGTAAGTAAATAAGTAAGTAGGGAAGTAAGGAGGTAAGTAAGAAAGTAAATAAGTAAATAATTAAGAGAGTAGGTAAGTAAATAAGTAAGTAAGGAAGGAAGGAAGGAAGTAAGAAAGTAAGTAAGTAAGTAACAAAGTAAATAAGTAAGAAAGTAGGTAAGTAAATAAGTAAGGAAGGAAGTAAGTAAGTAAATAAGTAAGAAATTAGGTAAGTAAGTAAACAAGTAAGTAATCAAGCAAGCAAACAAGAAAGTAAATAAGTCAGTAAGTAACTGAAGTCATTGGCAGTTTAAATAAAAGTCTTTCCTTTACCGCTTGCTTACTTTAATTTAAATTTCAAACCGACTGTAACAAGAAAGTATTAACCCAAAAAGACGTCATAACATTATTACATCAGTTACTTTAGGGTTGACGATGCTTCGACATTCCGTGCCTTCTTTCTTAATTTTACCTTTTCCATTTTTTTTTTTTTTGCGAAAACATGACTTAAATTAATGTCGTCTTTAAACTTGCAAGAATCTTTCGCAAGATGTCGCCTGCAGTCAAGCATATTTATACAGCTTGTGTCGTTCTTTCGGCACGTTCTTTTTGTCAGTGTGTGTTCCAACTTTTAAACTTCGACTCTTCAACTATCTTAGAGATAAGAAACAATTTTTATTATCTTCCTTGTAAAGTTGCGTGCATTGTATTTCATCAACTTTTTAATATAGAAGTGGAACACGCAAATTTATTACATTCTTTGCTAATCTACTGTGATTTGTGTTTAATTTCACTGCATATACAAAGAATGTTAAACAGCAAGAAGAACTGAGTAACAGATGACTTAGTAATTTTTATTTATACTTTCAAATATTACATTAGAAACTTGATGTTTAATTGGGATGCCTGAAACGCAGACGGTTTAAAAGACAACTTAAAATTTTGAAGAACTTAACTGCAATTACGGGAAAGGTTTTGACCTAATTAAATTCTCGAAATATTTCGGAAATATTGTTATATATATATTGTAACCGATCATTTTTAGTATAGTTGTTTATTAGGATTGCTGGCGTCAGTTATGAAAGGTTCATGGCCATGCGTTGTACGTCAATCTGTCAACGTATATTCAGGACAGTTGGTGATAGGTAGGAGGGGAGAGATTTAAACGCAGAAACGGTTAGAAGCTGATAACGGACGCTAGCAGTCCAGTAAGGAAGTCAGTCGCGTACGGGAGGTGTGAGTGAGGGAGTACAGAGAAGTGACTGTGTTATTTTAATAAAATATGATTTATTTGTTTAACTTTATACAGCAACACCAGCCAGCAGCAACATCGGTGGACATTACCAGAAGCTGTAATTTCAGTAATATGCTCATGACTATGTGCGAAAACATCGCTCGAAACATGTAGATCTGATTAAAGCAAATAAATCGGAATAGTTGCATCTTGTTGGTTATCGATTGTAATTGTACTGGTGACGTACGGAAAGACGAACATTAAAAAATCAAATAAAAAATAACCCACGTTTGTCTGTCATAACCGAATTTTTACCGAAATATACTTTCCAAATCCTTATCATTCTATCTAAAATATATGATGTATACAGAAGAAAAAAGGTTATTAAATAACCAAACAATAGATAGAAAAACCCGAATTTAGAAATCACTTTTTACTGGACACTTCAGTTCAACCAAATGAAAATATTTCTATTCGTCTCATTACCACAAAGAGAAAAATTTCCCCGGATTTTGAAAATTAAAAAACACTAACATTTCCTAACAGTGAAAAGCGGTTAACACCTGCGAATACAAACCGGAGGTAACCGGTTTATTCCAAATAAAACTTTGGCCATAAACTTGACTACAGCAATAATATGCAAACTCGGATGCCCAGGAGGTGGGAAGGCAACTGTATAAAATGGAATGGCGCCCGTGTGAGTTATATTGGCGTCATTTCAAGACTCCTTTCCGCTTGTTCTTGGGATAGAGGGGGTTAAGGAAGATTGCGTTGCTGCCTAACATAGTTGCCAGCGGAGACTGCTAAAGTTAGGTGAACAAAGTTTGTACTTCTCTTTGTCATAGCATCTGGCAATTGTTGCGGCGTTTAACGCTAGAAATTACAGCTTTTATGCTGTCAAAATGAACTTTTGTGACATAGATTTTAATCAGAGGGATGCGAGTCCAAATTTATAGTTTATTTTCTACACAAAATATCTGATGTGATGGATACGCTCTGGCTTAATCTCAGAAGAGTCTGCGTAATTAATTAGGGTTTAGAAAATATTTAAACAAATTTATAACAAATTTTGGTTTGATTTTTAAAAATTTCGGACGGTATGATACACGCTGATAAAAGTAATTTGAAAAATAAATTTAAATTTCGTAAAATTGTACAGAATTGTAATTTTTCACTTGCTGTTTGATTATCCTTCCCGTCAACCCATGTTAGAAACATAATTATTGAAAACTATATTTAAAATTTTAAATTAATTAATTGAATCCCTAATCTATTAGACAATGAATAATATAACAGTTATGGGTGTTAAAAAGTGGCCTTTCCTAGCGTTCCATTAATATTTTACCGACTTTGGTAGGCAAAAGCCAAATTTTTACCAAGTTTGCGGCAAAATTTCACACACACACACGCACACACAGGTTGTTCTTCCAGCTCTTTCATTGTCACTTTATCTCTAATCCGACGAACAGCTTGTGCACGTGCTCAGTTCAGCAGATGTAGATCGACGACTAATGCTCATAGCGAAACGGGACAAATGGCAG
>Ga0131853_10007257_pt1 | contig 20033 bp, 11 predicted proteins | sample TergutLab28metaG_FD_92764 | JGI IMG/M metagenome (GOLD analysis project Ga0131853, IMG submission 92764) | Labiotermes labralis P1 segment gut microbial communities from Petit-Saut dam, French Guiana - Lab288 P1 (version 2) (version 2) | ecosystem: Host-associated > Arthropoda: Insects >... | reverse complement strand
ACATCCGAACCCATTTCCTAACCATTCCATCACTCATCGCATTGTCACCATACACTTGACAGATCTGGTGATGAATCTCACTAGGTAGCACATTCCTAGCGTTCAAAAAACGAATTACAGACCTTATTTTACCGTCTGCTGCCCCTTCATTTGTCTTAAACATGTTTAGCGCACAGGAACAAACATAAACTTACCACGAATATGACGAAATGGTGTATGTGGCTTCTCAATTGATAGGGGAAGTCGCCGCACATGCGCAAAGTGACGGTCTCGAGGATGCGTGAGAGATATGCGCAGACGGTACTTACTTTCCGAATAACCTACGTAATTTCAGTAACTTTTTCGCTGTCGTCTCGGCTTGTAAGTTCGTGTCACATTTTGTTATGTAATTCTCCTTCCTCCTGTACGACAATTGGAACGTATTACAAAGTGCTGTATATCGCGCCATGATTGTAAATAACTAATCTTTTATCTTTAATTATTTATCAGATAATTGTATTTGGATGTTAAATGGACTTCGTGATAAAATCAGCATTTTCTTCTAAAGCAGTCCACAACCGTACAGAAATAACACAATATAGACCTATGCAGCGTGATACAGAATTACTGATTACCTTGAAGAAATAATTATCTCGTTTTTTCCTTACAAATTGTACGTGCGTATTGAAAAGCGAAACGAGCGTCACGCTGCTATTCACAGTATGAAACAGACGAGTACTCATGTTTAGGCTGTAGATTGGCATATTATAAAATCTTCGGAGAAGCGTGCTGCCTCCATCTTCAGTGTAGTCCAAGAATAATGGACGCTCGTAATGAGACTTTTGCATCTGGTTGAATGTAGTGTGAGGAAATGTGCGAATGCGTCTTGCTAGGAGTAAGGAGCGCAAGTTGACACTTGCTGACGTAGTTACATTGTTTTATATCGCTATTTGACACTTCAGGCTAATTAGTTTGGCATATAAAATTGAGGCTATTTAAATGCGGATTCTGGGGATTTCGTGACAGCGAATACAGACTGCAGTCATATAAATTTTGTAAATTCTGCAAACGATCTTTGTCAGAAACACCACACTTCCTTTTAGTTTTTTTTTTTAATGAAGATCGTTGAATTCAGGGAGATGTTTGTTGGTTTCTGTACTATCTACAACGTCAACACATTCGGTGTGTCCCAAGAGGTACCAATTACAGTTCTACACTCATCTCTGTTACTTCAGAGTCACAGAAGACGTAAAGGAAGTGCGAGTTAGATAAGTCTTGCCCGCATTCCCCAGAGGGTAACAAAGCTGGGTCCCGAACTGTATACAACAACATTCGTCGTTGGTTGTATTCTGGTAAAGAAGCGTCCCAAATGGTGTCACTACTGCACGCTGTTATCACACGGGCATATCTCATACTTGCTGGCTGGTTGTCTTAAAGTCGAGGAAGCTGGACACACCACCTCGGAATTTCCATAGAACAGTTATTCTACTCCCTCCAGTATGCACCCTTGTTTTCCTCTCCAGTCGTTCAGACCTTCTGCTCACAGGAAAGCTGACAGGGATAACCTCGTGACACACTTCAGCTAGGGACAAATACTGTGTAGTTTGTACTGAGTCTGAGGGGACTGGCAGACACACAGGCAGAAGACTTGAGCGCACTATCCCACTCCTAAGTGTCTGCAACCTGTGGACTCGGTATATAAGGAAGAAGAGTTAACATAAGAAGTTACGGGCTTCTCCACAGTTTACAGAAGCAACATAACACACACGCACAGAGTGCTAGCTACAAGAAAGTCGAGGCGTGTTTCATCTAAGCCCACGTCTCCAAGAAATGCGCCACAATTTTATGTACTCTTGTTATTATGGTCAACAGTACGTGACAGTACGACAGACCGTCCATACACACCACTTTATTATACGAATGGCAATTCTAAAAGCTATATGTTTCGGCTGAACGAGGCAGCCATCATCAGGCTTCACTTTTCAGAAATATAAATAAAAAAATCATATATCTACTGTTGTATGTACAGCTAGAGCAATATTTATTTATTTTTATACGACTGAAACGTGAAGCCTGAAAATGACTGTCTCGTATGGTCGAAACATGTAGTTTTTTAGATTACTACTCACATAATAAAGTGATATTTATGGACGGTTTGTATTATTGTTACGGCATGTATTAACACAACTGGGATGATAAACATTAAGATGGTCAAAGGTATGCAACCTTCTCTTTATTACTCGACCACTGCGCATTGATTTCCACCATATCTCATCTATGTGGGCTGAACTTCAGCTTGACGGGTCCTTTTTCCTCTCAAATGGAAAACGAATTTCTAAAACCAAAGCTCTTTCACATTTTCACGAAAACGTATGAAATAATCAAAGATCGAAAAAAAATTCATTTACACGCGTTCTTGAACACAGCATTTGAGATGTTCATATACAGTTCTAGTTTACTATTATTAAATATTTTTCCAAATTGCATATTCTTGCTGTTATTACATTAACACAGAATATATATATATATACACGTGATTTACATCACAACTGCCTTTCAACTAATGAAAATACAATTTTACTTAAAATATTAATATATGTATTAATAACTAAGTCTTGTGCATTAGACGGACATACATTTCATGACAATTTCACATACACACAGTCCATACAATACACTCTAGCCGACCTGACTACTATGTACAATAAATATCAACACAAACGACCATAGTACATTCTGCTGTAATTAGCTCTCCGATAGCAGCAGTGCTTTTTAGAATCTTCCACTGCTCTTATTTATCTTCACTTTCATTTTACTTTTGCAATTGTATAAATATTTATTAAAATTAATTAGGGAAGCGATTTTGTTATTTGTCCTCGAATACGCTGTACAAACTTTCTTTGTCATAAATATTTTAAAAAATTCTTACAATGCAAATTTCATAAATATTGTTCCCAAAATATTTAACTCACACATTTACTTCTACAGAGCTTTCAAATGAAATAAGTATTACTGATTCACTAAACTCTTGCGTTGTATGCTGCAAGAAAAGCGAGCAGTCCCTAAAATTAAAATGTACACCAAAAAAAAAAAATTGTATACACTGGGATATGAAACTGTACACTATTTCACATTATTAAGAAGAGACATACAAAAAGCTGCAAAATTAGTGCGAAGTCCTAGAAGGAAAGAAATCAAGCACGTTACAAAGACAATACATATATACAAGTTTGTACAGGCAGGTTAGTAGTGACGAAAACACACAGCAAGAATGCAGTGCCCAGAAATGTACGTCAATTCGACCAACAGTACATAAGCGTGTGTTGTGATTTTTGTGTTTCACATTCACATGTAGGGAATAACTAGGCACTACGACATTACGAATCCAATTACGTGCCTACTAATAACACATTTCACCTTCTAACGGGCAATGGTAATCACAAGTGCAACATGGCTTAATGTTAAAGAAATAAAGATATAAGCCCAGAGTCATTATTTCTTGGATTTAAAAAAAAGCAACAGTTTTCCTGAACACTGTTTTGAAACCAATGGCGATACGTATTCTATGAGATACGACTCAAGAGTTTCATCAGTCACTCCGATTAACTTTGCCCATTAAAAGGTTAATGTGTATCAGTTGTTCAAACAGGTGTACTAGGGCGACAGGACATACTGATTTACCGTTTTGTTAATAAGCGTAATGGATGAGTGTCAACTGATATATTTAGGTTCGATCTTTTTTTTAATTCGCGTATCAAAGCATCAAATTAATTCCCTTTTTAATATACAATACCGACAAAAATACATTCATAAACAAAACATCCTTCAAGTTTGCCCTTCACAGATTACTGCTAATAGGATACGTTCTAATTGTACTTGAATTAACAAGCTACGTAGCACGCATTTTATTTTATTCGTAGCAGATACTATATGTATGTAAGTGCTGCACGGTATATATACATACACACGCATACCTACGCACACGCATAAACACATACATGTATGGTGTTTATTCAAGCTTCCTCAGAACACGCCAAGGTGTTTAGAGGTTTTATATTATAGTCACATCACCTGCTGTTGACACTTGTTACATCGGTTTCAGATATCTAAATATTATAGTTAATATCTCTTAGAATGGATAAAGAACCAACTAGATGTCACTTTTGTGTTATCCTTTATTTCTCCTTTACAAGTTGCTCAACATGTTTCGGGCAAACTTTTACCCATATTCAGGAGCTGACGACTGCGTAGTGTTATCGCCATGTGTTGGTATTGTGCCGTGGCTGCAGGAAGGCTGTCAGGACCGGCTAGCAAGGAGTTCGTAGCACGTAGTGCTACGAACTCCTCAATGGACACACTACTTGCTAGCCGGTCCTAACAGCCTTCCTGCAGCCGCGGCATAATACCAACACATGGCGATAACACTACGCAGTCGTCAGCTCCTGAATATGGGCAAAAGTTTGCCCGAAACATGTTGAGCAACTTGTAAAGGAGAAATAAAGGATAACACAAAAGTGACATCTAGTTGCTTACTTTTCCATAGTGAATTAAGATGCACGGTCAACCACACATCAGATCCCTTAGGATAACGCGCATTGATTCTTATCTTAATATGCCATATGTTGACAACAGCATCTCCTTCTTTTGACATTTACTCATAAATTATTTCGTGTGCAATATACTGCAAATAAATTTTCGTTTGCTGTAAACTGGGCCAGTGTTTTGGAGGCCTGTGCAGCAATTTTCACCGGAGTGTACAAAGTAAGGAAGAAAGTTCGGATTAAAATAACGAACTACAACAATCGAACCCAAATATCAGAGTCGTCATAAAGCGGTGTGCACAATTCTCAGTGGCATAACACAACAATTTAATGTGTTGAATGTGCTGAACGAGAATTCTGTCTAAACACATATTAGAGAAGAGACAAGCACAACAGTACGGTACACTGATTGAGTGAAAAAATAAAGTTAGTACTATACTTTATTCAAAATATATATAATTATGCATTAGAACATAAACGTTTCTTTGAGACCATCTGAATAAATGTATATGTAAAATATAATTAAGCTTAACAGAATAAAAATTTGCTTGTGAACTTTAGCACGCCATGTGTAATTTCTCTGCTAAAGGCGTCCATTTAATGCGCAAGGTCTTGTTACAGCTTATAAGAGTTTAAACGTCGAATTAAATCCAATCTTCCATTTGCTGGCATTATTACGAGCTCACCATATTCTCCACGTTAGCAGGATAAGGGTTAATGTATTTGTATACGTAACAACGTGTAGGCCAATAAGAATTTTCAGTAACTACTGCTGATGATGTGCTTAAAACACTGAGACGCTCGACAGTACTACGTGCTTGTCTCTTAGGGCATGTATTTGGGATCTCCTGCAATGTATTGTCACAAAAACAGAAGCACTAACAAACATACAGCACACAAAAACTGAACAGGATATGGCGATACCCGTGACTGATACTATTATGTTGTACTGTACTGTACCTCATGGTCATGATGGCGGACACTGCGTGGTACATTTGATTCTTTCTGTTCAAGAAAATATTAACGAAAAGAAAAAGAGGGGAAAATAAAAAGTTGTGGACGTAAGAAGAATGCAGAAAGGAAGAATGATTAGTAAAACGTAAAGTAAGAAATCTGTAGAGATGTGAGAGAAATCAGATTTACTGAGTCCTCTTACATCTCTAAAAGATTTATTATATATAATTCCAAGTAATTGTACATTTTGACGAAAAATGTGCATGTTTTACTACAGTTTAGCTTCCATTTCCCAACACGTTTCGGATAAAATTAAACAATCTTAATAGAGTCTCAATTAGAAAGTAAAACAGAACTTACATTAAACACTTTATTATCTAACAAATGCACAAATATATAATTCGTAGATATAATTAAAATTATAAAATATTTAAAAGTGCTCCAACATGTTTCGGACCACAGAGGATCCATCATCAGGGAGCCTTATACAGTACTTGGCTAAAATTACAAGAATGGCTCTATCGTGTTCTTTGACATGGACCTAGTCGGTGTTATGGCAGCATATTATGCCCTTCACTGTATGGGAAGGCACTGCCCTAGGACAGTGCCTTCCTATACAGTGAAGGGCATAATATGCTTTGATAACACCGACTAGGTCCATGTCAACGGACACGATAGAACCATTCTTGTAATTTTAGCCAAGTACTGTATAAGGCTCCCTGATGATGGATCCTCTGTGGTCCGAAACATGTTGGAGCACTTTTAAATATTTTATCATTTTAATTATACCTACGAAATACATATTTGTGCATTTGTTGGATAATAAAGTGATTGTCATTGATGCACGGTGCAAACATGAAGAACTTACATTAATATATAATATACATCGTCGTCAAATGTAGTACAAACATGTGTGAGATATAACAGCCAGATGTAACTATAATAACGTAATTAAAATATAATTTAAAGCGGTACTTACTGCTTCTAAGATGTTAAAATTATGTCAAAATATATATCTTAAGTCTATATTGATATATTTCAATCGAACTGCTAACAGTATGGGCTTGTTGAATTTATTTTAAGCCGGAAAATGTAGGGAAATATAAACTACAAAACAGCATAACACATACATTATTTTTTGTTGGAATTGTATATAATAAACATATATCTAATGCACGAATTACATACAATATAAACCTCTAACTCTAAGTTAATGGAGTGGAAGAATATTCTTTGCTCTAAAACAGACTACTTAGCATGTTTATCAAAATTGTTTTTCTAACCATGGAAGCAAAGCTTGCCCAGGTAGCCTGAGAATATGTAGGAAGTTAAATGAATTTGCAGGGCTTGAAGATCAACAAAATATGTTGTAAATTCGACAACATATAGTGCTGTCAATCGCGCGAGAATGTAATAACTTAGGTAGCTCTAAAGATAAGTAGGTTAGTAACACATCTTTTAACTAATTTCAGCGGCCATGTTCAGAACCCGATGAATACAGCCTTCAATAGTATGCTCCACACTTTATGGAAAGGTCTGTTACCGTGTTACAAAAATTCGGCCACCTGTTCTTATTCTGAGTTGCAAGCAACCAGCTGACAACATTAATATCTAGAGAATGGCGCTCTACTGAGTTAATACGCAGCGAATAGTGGTAATTTCTTACCAACGTTTCGGGAGGGGACCGGATAGGTTGTGCCGAAACGTCGGCCAGAAATTACCGCTATTTGCTGCGTAATAACCCTGACGAGCGCAGTTGTCATCTGCTTCGTAGCAGAAGCCTGAAATCACGCAACCTAATATAATTCTTTGCGATTCGATGATGATGGTGATGAAAATAATTATGATGATGATAATAATAATAATAATAATAACAATAATCCACACCACACTCTTCCAAATGATTTCTTCTTCTCCGATATTCCCATTGTAACTCCATATGCATTTCTAGTCTCTCCACTGCTACATGTCCGTCTCATCACCCCTTTCATTTGGTTACATTAATAATATTTACAAAATCAAAGTAAGTGACATGGGCGGTAACCAGGACAGTAAGAAAGTAACGCTATCCCTGCACAGGCCTGTTACAGGCCCAGAGGGTTCCAGGAGTTTGAAACTCTCAAATTTTGAGGCAACAGGCACGTGAAGGTGGTAAGGTCTCAGCCCTATTCACAGGACACCTTTACCTTCTCGGTCAATATTCTTGGTACTCATTTCTGTCCGAGGCTGAGTCGGCTCCAATGACACCTTTGGGAATCGAACCCGTGACATTCCCATTTGTTGGGCACTGACTCAACCAACTGCGCCACCGAATGTCCCCAGGACACGTAGAGGGGAGAAGGAAGCGGTTTCAAGGTTTTCAGTGGGGAGAACAGAAGGAAAGAGACCACTTGGTAAATCTAGGTGCAGATGAAATGATGAAGCTAACATGGGAAAACATGGACTTGGTTAATTTGAATCAGAAAATGGAAAACTGGCAAGTTATTGTAAATACGGTAAGGGAGCTTCATTTTCCATACAATTCGAGGATTTATTATTTTTTTGCCAGACTACTATATTACTAGTTTTCACCGTTGCACCGTGCATTCTGAAATCTACCCAGTTCACACACCAACAAATCCACTATTTATTAACTTGGTTAAAAGTTTTAAATTTACATTAAAATACACAATAATATCGCTCCTTTTACGTTTCCGGTCTTTAATGACCATCATCAGGGAGCTTCATCTGTACCTAACTAAAGTTATATTTATGTCAAAACACTCGGCAAAATTACTGCACACAACACACATGCCGCTCTACGACATGCTGCCACATCACCTAATTTATATAACGACGTAATTTTGCCGAGTGTTTTAACATAAATATAACTTTAGTTAGGTACAGATAAAGCTCCCCGATGATGGTCGTTAAAGACCGAAACATGTAAGAGCGATACTATTGTGTATTTTAATGTAAATTTAAAACTTTTAACCAAGTTAATAAATAGTACATTTGTTGGTGAGTGAAATGCCTACTATACTACTAGTTTCCGAAGAAGGTATTTGTTCTACGTATTGAGTTATTGAAAAACATTTAGCGATTACTTTAAAATACAAAGCATAGGCAATCTCCTCGTCTCTGATTAGGTCCGCGTAACCTCCCGAGCACAGGTCGTTATCTCTCAGACTCCTGAAGCGATAAACCAATGCCGTCATTTATTTGTGTCAAGTACAACAGTACCCTTGGTACATAAGAGCCGCTACAACTCAGGCACGCGTGCGAAGTGGTTTATTGCATTGTTTCACACGATCGCCTGATGACTGTGGACCATGACGGAACACTTAACGGCGCGCATACACAAGGAATGCTGTTGGATTTGCCTGAAGTGGTAAAAGGTAAAGTGATCCCGTTACAGGCCCGGTGTGGTCCAGAGTGTGGGTAGAGGTATAGCTCTACTCTTCCATGACAGCGGCACTAGAAGGGGGTGAGTGGTCAGCAGCACGCCCCGGCTGCACTTTACCCCCGGGAAAGAGCCGGTACCCATTTTACAAGAGGCTGGGTGGGTCCCAGGGCCGGTCTGGACGGGCGGAAAATCTCCTCCCCGCTGGGATTCGATCCCGGACCATCCAGCCCGTAGCTCAGTCGCTATACCGACTGAGCTACCCGGTCCACATTTGCCTGAAATATGTATAGTAAAATTAACAGATAAAAATAAGACGCTCAAATATTTGGTGAGAAATCAGTGTTTAGGTTAGTACAAATAGCAGAAATGATTGCAGTTTTGTTCATTTCGGTACTTGGGAGTTTACGACGACAGAAGGTAATATAAGCAGTTTCAAACTGAATTACATTAAATATCCTCCAAATTAATTCTACTCTTTATACCATCCTCAACGTAATTTCGATTATTGTTTACCGCGTTACTGACAAACTTACTGGCAGCTATCTGTACACTAATTATGGTTTAGGCTGCCCTCTCGCAACAAGACATGAATAAGAATGTGTAATAGATTTTCTCCACGTCTATTTCAAGACTAGTAACAATAAAGGTGTAGTGGACGTTATATAATGTTATTTGTTTTATGTATGTAAGCACAATTATTATTGAGCTTCTTACAAATTCAATAATATTTTTCCTTACTCTGGGTTTAATTCTAAAAATTTGTGAATTTCAGATTATAACAAAGAATTTTTTTTATATCGGGTGAATAATTTGTTATTGACAGTAAAGTAGACCTACCCTGAAGGTGCACGCAGCAGGTTCATCCGAAACATCGGTAAATTTCTAAAAGATCAACATCCCATAATAGAGCACCCTTAAGTAACTTGAAAGTTCTATTTTTGAACAAATTGATAATAATTTCGTATCGGATATTCTTCTCAATGTATTTTAAGAAGACAAGCAAAAATATCTGGCCATTATCAGTTTCAACTCGATTATTGTTGCAGTTCAGTAGCATGGTCCCTAGGCAAAGCTTTGCCGCAGAGAAACACGCTTTGCTGCTCGCAAAAGATACATTTAAAAGTATATTCCTGTTATTTATATAGGATAACAGGTAGCATGGGTTGTATCTGTGATTCTGTATTAAAAACTGGCGTATCTATTTTTGTAGTCCAAAAATGTTTCATTATGGAAAAAAAATTTTGAAATTGTTTGAGGGATGAAAAAGATTAATGGAATTTATAAAGTCGAAAATGCTTTGGTAAAAAGTCTGTCAAAGAAATATATCTGACATGCATAATTTTGTTTCAAATTTTGTACTTTTGTGCGAACTTGTCAGAGTTTGTATGGAACATGCAATAAAAGTATGCAAGAATGACAAGTGATTTCTCGTTACGTATTCGTTACTGACAACTGTTTAAAGATATCTTAAATGCATTACAGAAAAGGTCACATCTATTTTTTTTAAAGAAACTGAGTTCGATGGTGAACCCAATTAAAGTTGTTTCGGATCTCATGGTTTTAAATGTGAAGAACAAATTCATCTCTATCACAAATGCACATTTTTCAGCGAAAGTGTGTGTGATTCTTCTACATATCTGTTCGAAAATTCATATCACAAAATCTGCCCTTATTATAAATCTTATTGTAGCACCGTGCATTTTTCGTAGAATCACTTCAATTTATCAACCAACGAATTCACATATAATTTCATATAAAACACTTTTAAAACATTTTAAAACAATTCGACATGTTTCGATCTTATGCGTATTGGACCGTGCATCATCTTGATATTTGAATAAAGGTTGACCAACTAGATGACACTTGCTTTATTATCTACTGCTCAACATGTTTCTGACGTTAATACGTCCAACTTCAGGAGCTTGCGACTACTTGTTGCGTTGTGTAGGCTGACTTGAGGCGTGCTGATGTTATGTAGCGGGATTGTCTGTTGGTGATGTGGTATCCGAGTGCAGGCTGAATCAGCCTACACAACGCAACAAGTAGTCGCAAGCTCCTGAAGTTGGACGTATTAACGTCTGAAACATGTTGAGCAATAGATAATAAAGCAAGTGTCATCTAGTTGGTCAACTTTTATTCAACTGTTTCGATCTTGTCAGATCATCATCAGGGAGCTTTTTTCCTTGCTAAAGTTATGTTACATTATTAACAATTCAATTGGAATTTGCAAACGAGGTGTTGCGGCAGCATATCAGGTTGTGTAGGAATGTGTTGTCGAGCAATGGCTCGGTGTGCATGTACACCGAGACACTGCTCACCAACACATTCCTACACAACATGATAAGCTGCCACAACAATTCGTTTGCAAATACCAATTGAATTTTTAATACTATAATATAACTTTAGCAAGGAACTAAGTTCCCTGATTATGATCAGACGAGATCGAAACATGTCGGAGTGTTTTAAAAGTGTTTTATGTGAAATTATATTTGCATTCTTTGGTTGATAAATTGACGTGATTCTGCCCTTATTATACCTGTAAAGCAATTCGTACTCCAAATCTAAAACATGAAATCCATACACAAAAATTGCGAAGTTATTTTTATATATATATAATGGAAACGAGAGCATGTTACGGCACATGAAAGTTTGTAGCAGCACTTTCGTAAAAGCGCACAGTGCTTCGTGACACAAATTGTTCGTATTTTGTTTCGACGTTTGTACAACAGCAAACACTGAGCTTTGTCATGACACAACCTCATTAGAGGGGCTAAAACTTTTAAATTAGAACCATACGTGGTTGTACAAACAATGAGAGTAGGCCTGTTTGCCAAGTTTATCGATTTTGAGATAAGCCTACAGAACATAACGCAAACACACGTTTTGTTCGTGTCAGTAAGTACCAAACAGAGAGGTCAGGGTGTAGTGAAATGTATTTTGTCGTGTCACTAGAGACAGATATACGAACATATAAAATAAGTCAATATATTTTCCAACAAATGCACTTAATAAAATACAACAAAATACAAATCATAAAACACAATTCATGTTTCGGCACCGGAGTGCCATCTTCAGGGAGTCTATGGAAACAAAGTTTCACAAGTCCAACACTCAACGTCCGGTATTAAACGCCCTAACTGTCACCTTTAAAATTTTAAACCGTAAAAATTCCAGGGCACATAAAGTAGACTGCCTGTCCCAATGGCCGCGCGTTCTAAGGCGTAGGTCTCCGGCCGTTCGCCAGCTGAGACTGTGGGTTCGAATCCCACCGGGGGCATGGAAGTCTGTCTGTTGTGAGTGTTGTGTGATGTCAAGTAGTGGTCTCTGCGTCGGGCTGATCACTTGTCCAGAGGAGTCCTACCAACTGTGGTGCGTCGTTATGTGTGATCTAGATACCTCCTGAATGAGGGGTCTCTGGCCCACTGGGGGCTGTCGCGCCAAAAACAAACAAACAAAGAAACATAACGTACACTAGTATACGCCCACAATGCTGTGACACCAAAAACATGCATAGTGAGCCCCTGCCAGTACAAGCTCGCAGCCATGTATGTTACATTATCGTGGCAGACATTTATATCATGTTCCAGACAATAATACAAACGGCTGCCGGCTTGTGCTGGAAAGGGCCTCGCTATGACATGTTTTGGTGTCACAGCAATATGGGCGGACACCAGTCGACTTTATGTGATCTAGAATTTTAACATTTCAATATTTTAAAGATGACAGGGCGATTCATACTTGAAGTGGAGTGATGGGCTTATGACTCTGTGTTCGTAGACTCCATGAAAACGGCACTCCGATGCCGAAACATTTTTGGGTGATACTTATCATGAGTCGTGTTTTGTGGTTTGTATTTTACTGTATTTTATTAAGAGAATTTGTTGCTCAGGGTACTGAATATACGACAATGCACGATACGAGTAACATAAAATATAAGACCATTTAAAAAAAATTGGACTTCTTATGCGGTTTCTCAACAACTACCCCTTTCTGAGAATTTAGCCGAAAAATTCGTCGCATTTTGTGGTAGACCGTATGTTCATTTCAGTGTCCACAACAGCCGTCCATTAGTGCCTGTCCCAAGCCAGATACATCCATTCCAAGTCACTTAATTTTATGTCTCTAAAACACATTTTAACGCTACAATCCCAACTACGTCCAGATCTACCAAGAAGTCTCTTTCGTCCAGGTTTTTCCACCAAAATCCTGCACGCATGTCTGTTCTCACGTATGCGTACCACATACTCGTACGTCGCTAATCTATTTCCTCCTCATTTGATCGCCCGAAAAGAATCTGGCGTGGAGTGCAAATCAAGAAACTGTTTGACATGCAGCTTCGTCCAGTGTCCTCGTACTTACTCCTTGTTAGGCCCGTACATATCCCTCAAAACCCTATTCACAAACACTCTCTATGTTCTTCCCTTGACGTGAGAGACCAGATTGCACACCCGTATAAACATCAGTCAAAACTGCACTTCTGTATATCTTAAATATATTTTTAAATAGCAAGTGGGAATTCATTAGACTAAGAACCGAGGCGAATCAGGTATTGTTCAAATTAATCTGTTCTTAATTTCTTCCTTGGATCAGTCTTTGAATGTGTAATACAACTGTACCACAGTCGTCGTCGTATTAGTGGTGGTGGTGGTACTAGTAGCAGCAGTAGTAGTATATTATTATTAGTAGTAGTAGTATTATAGTAAGTTTTATTAGTAGTAATAGTAGTATTTTTCCTCATTATTATTATTATTAGTGTATTATTATTATTATTATAGTATTATTATTATTAGCGGTATTTTTCTCATCATTAGTACAGTATTATTATTAGTAGTATTATAGTAGTAGTAGTTTATTATTATTATTTAGTATTATAGTAGTAATATTTTTGTCATTATTATTATTATTATTAATAGTGATAGTAGTAGTATTATTATATTATTATTAGTAGTAGTAGTAGTAATAGTAGTATAAGTACTAGTAGTAGTATCAGCAGTATTAATCCCTTCTTTTAAGTTTTATATTTGACAATCACATTTACCATTCCGCTGCATTTACACTAACCCTTCCAACAAAGCTATGTTCACAGCAGTCGCACATTTATTTCCTAATTTACGCTACAAAAACACACTTCATCTTTAGTGCAAATAATTACCTGTTACCGGTTACTACTGCTCCGCGATCTAAAGGCTGTCATACCCTGCTGACCGTAATACACACATCAACTACTGGCGAAAGTGTCTATTTACTTGAAGCGATTGCATATTTGTGAAGAGACAACAACAACTGTACCATCAGACGCAAGAAACAGTTCGAAAATCATCGAACGTATTTTAATGAAATTTGGCACTGGGGATTGCAGGGATTCACTAAGTTCACAGAACTGTTCCAGGATTGACTGACTGCGGTAAGACAAGGACAGCAGTCGCTGTACGTGGCCACATACACACGGTCTCTCTCTGTACCCAGCTGTCATTGCGTTTTGAACTTTTTGCAAAGAAAACACAGTAATTAAGTACATATCTGGCTTGATGCCTGTACTAAATAACACATGTTGGAGTCTAAAACCATTTATTTTTAAATTCAGGTTTGGGAAACTTCAAAGACCTAATATTTATTACTTACTGTCACACTGACAGGAATATACAGAGAAGCGAAGAAAAGAACGCACCATTTCCAACGAGAAACAACAGAACTAATTATTTAATTAGTTTAAGCAGCTAGTGTGTTCTCAGTAACTATATAACCATTCACTGTACACTAGCAGAGGCCTTTTTGTGATGCTAACGATCTTTAGGCAGTTAAGAAATTCCCCGAATTTTACGGAATCCGGAAGTTCATTACTGTGTTAACAAGAACGCGCCACCTGACCCTATCCTGAGCCAAATCAGCCCACGCCTTCCCAAACCATTTCCGTTAAGATATATACCTTTCAATACAATTCTCCTACGTCTTCCAAATGGTCTTTGTCCTTAAGATTTTCCCACCAAAACCAAATACGAATTTCTCTTCGCCCCATACGTGGCACATTCCCTGCCCTTCTCATCGTCGATTTGTCAAAAGAATAATATTTTCTGAATATTGCAAATGAAGCAGATGCTCATTATGCAATATTATCCATCCAGCTGTTAATTTATGCTATCTTCCACAGCACCCTATTTTCGAACACACTCAGCCTTCTTCTCTTAACGTAACAGACCAATTTTCACACCTATATAAAACAACTGGCCAAATTATTGCCCCACAAAACTTAATATTTTTCTCTTAATACAGATAACGGAAACACAAAACACTCTGCAAAATACGGAAGGTGACTTGCCCCGTATTTATTTTGTTCTTAGTTACTTCACGCCCGATATTGCTTGCATTTATTCTGCTCTTATTTCCAGCATGAAAGACATTTCGATGTTTTGTTTATGTTATCCTTATTTTGCGGTTTTATCCTGCATTCTGTTCAGGACACACGAACATACACCTGGTTTTCTCGGAATTAACATAGACATCAAACTCCGCACTGATGACTAACAAAGCTTCCGCGTTGTTTTGCATTATGCATACATTGTCCAGGAAACTAACATCAGCATAGGTTAGAAGCTGGTGTGGTTATGTTATTCTAAGTAAAAATATATTATAGAAAGTAAGATGACAATTTCGCCGTTTGTGTCAGGAAGCTATGTACTATTTTGTGCAAATATTCATGCCTAGAGAATTAATGAAAAATAAGGAAAAACATAAGTATTATTTAAACAAACAAAATACATTGCAAATAACAGGTAGTAGAGAATTTCAGCAGAGGTCACTGCGGAAATAACACATGAAAATTACAAGCCCTAAACAGACAGTTCGCCAACCTATTTGTATGCGTGTCAAACCTGTTGCAACAGTCCCAGGACGACTGGAAGGTTGCGACAGTCCAGGATCAGAGTGCCCATGCACGCACTGGTTTAGGTGGAGGATATTTTGAGCATTTGTTGTGAACTTTGACTTCATAAGCAATACGAACTAACAGTTATTAAATTAGGAACATGTATTTTAAATGTATTAAGTCAGTTGTAAACAAAAGTTACACAGTTAAAGCATTTATTGCTGCATACATTCTTGCAGTTAAACAGAAAAACTGGTCATTTCCGAACATACGTTTATATGAAATTTTTTTCTGTGTCATGATGTAAAGAACTCGCTTTGGAAGTCTGTCCAAGCATCCGCCTTGATTTCGTCACCCCAAAATTCTAAAACATTTGGTGACGTGTCTCTCTCTCTCTCTCTCTCTCTCTCACACACACACACACACACACACACATATATATGAAGGTTTTTTAAACACGGGACTTAGCACGTTAGAGCGGACGTCATCGTGTCTGCATGGCGACTGAACTGCAAGTTAATAAATGCAACACCAACTGCAACACACTCAATTCTAAAGGAACTTTTAGATTAATGTACAAAGACTCACTAGTGATATGCAATTTTTCTAGTGTTAACACAAATGTAAAATAAAAAATCATAGTAATACGAGGGCTGGATGTCAATTTGAACTCTAATAGATCTAACAAAGGAAAGCAGATGAGGTAATAAAGGATGCGAAGTGTAAATTTAAAAGTTCTGTATTAAATCAAAATGCTACAGAAGACGACTGATAACGCAGTACACTTTCTCAAATATTCGTGTTAATTGGATGATGTCTAACAAATCTGATTAAATATTCAACGCAATTATTAATCATATGTGATTTAGGTTTAAATAAATAAAATAATTCAACCTGCAAGAACGTTTAATAAAAGTTTATTTACTTGCAGTTAGCTACTGGTCCGAAATAAAGCCCACATCTTTATAATTTGTACTAATAATTTTAGAAAAACATACGGCAAGATTTCACAAAAAAAAAGGCCTGGAGTCATATAGCCGAGGCCATCATAAGCAGCCTTAGAAACGATAATTTTATTTATTTCATGGCGCGACGAAGTGTGTAGGGAATTATACAGTGTTATTGTTAACTGAGCGGTCATTTTGGTACTAACAACAATGAATATGCTGGTGTAGGCACAGCTTCGTAATGAAGCACTGGACGGCGTCACCGCAGACAGTGACGACGCATAATGTTCAGTACGGAATGTAATCCGAGAAATTCTATCCAGAGACGTGTACAAACACACTGGAATCATTACCGTTAAGCACCGTCGGAAGAGGAAAACCCACAAAGGGTACAGAATTTAAAAAAACTTAATTTACCTGCACCATAATCAGCAAGATTGTGGGCCGCGATAGCACAGTCGGTATAGCGACTCGCTACGGGCTAGACGGTCCGGGGATCGAATCTCAATGGAAGCGAGATTTTCCGTACTCGTCTAGACTGCTCCTAGGGACCACCCAGCCTCCTGTACAAAAGGTACTGGGTTTCTTTCCTGAGGTGTAAAGCGGCCGGGACGTGACGCTGACCACCCACCCGCACTAGTGCCAAGGTTAAAGAAAGAGTAGAGTTATATCTCTACTCACCCTCTGGGCCTTCGGCGCATCTTCTAGGTTAACTTTACTTTACTTGCAGCGAAATGCTGAGTCAGATGAACTGTAACACAGGCGGCGAAAAATGTGCTGTCTGCCCAGGGACATTGCATATATCGGACGGCGGTGACAAGTCGTTATGGAGCAAAGCTGGAATCGTGATTTGGAGAGGAAACCTGAAGAAATTCGGAGACAAATCTACGCCAGCACCTCTTCATCCACAACAAATCTCACACTAAGTCCTTCGATACTGAAATCAAGGCACCGTAACCGCTGTAGTAAGCCGGCGTGTAACAGTTATGACTCGAGCATGGAAATAATTTCTCGCTCTGGAAATAACTTCCTAAGTCACGTACTTTCTTTTTAAAATAAAACATGTACATCTCTGAACATTTACGGTGAATGCAACGTTTTCATTTGAAAATGTAAAAGTTGTGCCCTAATTCTACTTCAAAAATTTGAGGAAGCCTATAATTCATAGAAGTTTCTTGGGCTTAGGATGATTCATATTCAAAGTAGTTTAAATCTAACGCAATAACGACAGCAGACGTTATAAATAAACACGAAGAATCAACATGAATTTTCAAAGTTACTCTTTCTGAATCGCAGAGTCAAGGAAGATAAAATGTTTTTAACTTTTGTCAAGTAAAGTCCTTAGCTCATGCCAACAAGTACAAATCATCCCACCGAGTCAGACAAATGACACAAACATTCTATGCCGATAATGGAAAGTAATTCTATATTATGATTGTAGCGTAAGTGACACCTTTACAGGGACTCTTGATTCGTTGAAGTGCTTTGGCAAGCTTCATTACTGTGTTTCCACCGCATGGCGAAAATCCACTTCAAAATTATCATAGCGAAACAAACGACATCAGCGTCACCATTAGTGGAAACAAATGCATGCAGAAAGTTCCTGGTACTGAATGCTGTCTGGAATTGAGAATTATCGAACCAAGTCAGACAGATTTCGTGAAATCTCCGACCCGTCTTATTTAGAAGTATAAATGTGAACAGATTCAAAATCGACGCGGATGCTGAATGGGCTCGTGCCGTACAGGGAGTTAAAGGCTCCTCACTGTAAAGAATCACACGGAAAACATAAACACGAGTACAATGTGGGGGTAAATGTATAAATATACTGTTACACCGGACGGTGCGCATACTTACCACTGCGAAAGAAGGTTTAAGAAGTTCGCGGTACGTATGATATTCATACTTATTAAGAAAAAATCGAAGTTTCAGGCCATACGGAGTACATTATGTTATTATGGTGCACAATTTTTAAATATTTTTATGTGACCAATTTTGAAAAAAAAGTGTCCTTTTTGTAAGATGTATTTAAATTATTTTTTCATTCACTATTTTTACGGAACCCATATTAGTATATCTTAAATTCGTTTCCTTAACCTAAATCCCTGAATCCTTCGTATAAATCATATTAACAAAAAGATCTTTCTACGAGCCAAAAAAAGTATTTCTTTAACGATCCAGAAATTTGACTGCAAATACGTGTTGATTCCTGTACGTCACATACATCTACATAGAAACATTTACAATTGACTACACTGGGGGAGGAGTGGAAATTAGAAAAATTAAGTTGCAGAGAACGGTATTTATACGGACCTCTGAGGACACGTGGTGACATTCATACTGAAATATAAAACGTGTGTTCACTTGAAGTTGACATCAAAGTGTGAGAATTCAACCACACTAATTAAATTGCTAAACTTGTAAGACGACAAACTCTTAATTGAAAATTAATAAAACACAAAATGTTTACAAGAGACCATCAAAACAAAACTTCCTGAAGTAATGATTTATTCAGCTACATGTTTCAACCCCATGAGGTTATCATCAGGCTGATATCTAAAACACATTAAGGAAGTGTACACATCGTCATATTGGAAGAGACATCTCGCTCCTCACAAGTTATGTTACAATCCAATAGTTGTACATTCAGTTCAGGATAATTTTTTAACAAAAACTATAAAATTATAATTAAAGTTTTAAAGTCTTTTAATTTTTAGAATTTGCGATGTCGGTGATTATTTTATGAAGCTCCATTGGCAGAGGTCGTGTGGAGCTCTCATACTGAATGAAGAGTACGATGTGAAAGTCTACGTCACTCAATGGCACGTGTCTTGTTTGCACTGCGGCACGTGGCACAGCTACATTTAGAGTTTCAACTCTGCCATATTTTACTGCATTTTAATACGCAATGGACAATTTTTGTACTATAAAGTCTAAATATTTATGCTTTTATATATTTTTATATTTTGTATGTTCTATAATAACTTTTACTATGATTCCAGTTTATCTACTCCATCTTATAACTCATATTGATGAATCACCACAGTACCTACCATATAGTACAATACTTGGAAATAACATTGTACCATAATGCTTGTATTCTACAACTGACTGCCTTATGATGGACCTTCGTGGACCGAAACATATTGAAAAACTTTTATGAAGTTAAATTACAACAAGGGTGGATTTATTTAACGTTCAGAGAACCGTGCATCGTGATATATTCTTATAATAAAACCAACGAGATGCTCTAATTTCTCAAATTTATTTTTGGAATAGAACTCTACATGTTTCGGACAGGTTTTCTGTCCATCATCAGGAGTCTAGTACTGTATACACAGCAATAGTTATATGTCATACGGGTT
>Ga0131853_10007256_pt1 | contig 20033 bp, 8 predicted proteins | sample TergutLab28metaG_FD_92764 | JGI IMG/M metagenome (GOLD analysis project Ga0131853, IMG submission 92764) | Labiotermes labralis P1 segment gut microbial communities from Petit-Saut dam, French Guiana - Lab288 P1 (version 2) (version 2) | ecosystem: Host-associated > Arthropoda: Insects >... | reverse complement strand
TTCACAAATGCCGAATATGCTGATATGATGTATGTTTATGGCTTCTGCGATGGTAGTGCCACTGCTGCTGTTGAAGAATACCGTCGACGGTTTCCTATGCGCAGAATTCCGGATCGTAGAGTGCTTTATAAGGTGTTCAATACATTGCGTGAATACGGTACGCTTCACAGTGCTCATGTTTCATCTGAACGGGCACGTAAACAAAACATGGAGGAACAGGAAAACATTCTTGATATGGTACAGCGTAGCCCTACTACCAGCACGCGAAGACTTTCAGCACGTATCGGAGTGTCACGAACACGTGTATGGCGAACATTGCATGAAGACGGCTTGTGCCCATTTCACCCACAGCCTGTGCAAAATCTACACCCAGGGGACAGTGCCATGCGTCTAGAATTTTGTCATTGGTTACATAATAATCGCAATTTGCTTCCATTAATACTATTCATTGATAAAACTACTTACAGAAAAGAAATGGATACACGAGACGAACTGCTCGTTAACATACTGGATGTTATCGCCTGCATAAGGGAACGTCAAGACGCGCTCAGACGAACAACACGCCATGTCTTCACACGAGTTGCAAAGTGCATTGATGTTGACGGTGGAATTTTCGAATATTTATTATAAACTCTAACAACTCTGTCACTTGAACAATAAATACCGGTATTAGAAACAGTACGTACAGGTAATAGGGACCGCGGTAGCACAGTGGTTAAGGTGCTGTCCTACAAATCAGAAGGTCGCTGGTTCGATCCCTTGGTGTCAGTGGATTCTTCATTGATATAAAATCCTCCCGATCGCACTATGGCCCTGGGGTCGAATCAGCCTCGAACAGAAATGAGTACCAGGAGCATTTCCTAGGGGTAAAAGTGGCCGTTGCGTAAGACCGACAAACTTACCACCATCCTGTGCCGTTGTCACGAAATCTGGGAGCCTTAACTTCCTGGAACCCTCTGGGCCTGTCCAGGCCTGTAATGGGACTGCTTTATCTTTACGTACAGGTAATATATCTCTTTCTTATCAACAATTTTGCGGTTGTATAGACATTTTTGCTTAGAATGACCGATTCTATGACCTCCCAGAATATTGGTCTTTCCTCCTGGGACACCCTGTACAGATGTATATTTGACGGCAAACTGTATTATCTTAGCATTTGAGAAAGCTTTGTTACAGGAAGAAACAGCCGTTAATTTCTCACCGTAACGCTCAGTTTATGGTGTCTGATAATTTCTATGTACGGTAGTTTTCAGTACCGAAAAGCTCTAAAATAATCGACAGTATCCTGTGTATGACATCTTCAGGGCGGTGAGAATAAAAATTATCATCTTTCATTGAAAATTATTTTGCCTTCATCCACGTAAGTACTGTACTTCACTTAACATTCGATATAAGAGTGAAGTGAACGTGCTGGTGAACGCACTTAATTGTTTAAAACAAATAATATCCTTAAGACGTACGTAAGCACTTCTGTTTCATAACTCACTTTTATATTGTCCGTTCGACGGTAGCCTACGTGTCTCCTCGCGATTACACAGACATTGTGTCTGTCGGAAACCAAGAGGTTGTGTTGGCTGGCTCGCGCACAGCCTGTAGCTCTGAGATCGATCGCTTTCAGGACAGCGACAAAAACACAACGCTCCACATTCACATACGAACACATTCCCGATGCCAACATACACACAAAGTGGAAAATCGCGGCCAACTGCCTGGGCTTGCGAATTGCAATTTTTTTCTTTCGACTTCACTGCCTCACATGAGTTCACGGAGGAGCGAAAGAATCACACGTGGTCGTGTGGTGTGTGTGAGTTCATTCTGGGCACTGAAACACTAACAGTGCTGAATAAATTATAAACCTGCGTGAAATAGTAAGTCGGAAAAATAAACTAGAAAATTGTGTTTATTTTGACAGCTGGGATAACGTCATAAGTGATTATATGTGATAGTCGTGAGGGGTGGGAATGTTGTCCTCATTGCTCGCATGCTGGGTGACTGATGGAAATATTAGAAATTTTGTACAGAAAGTTTCAGTGTAATAGGTACAGACTTGACGGGTTAACAGGGCTCATTGAAACAAAATTCTTATTAAATATAGGTGAGAAACAGAAAGGTTTCGCAGATATGTTCTTCTTCTTCTTCTTCTTCTTCTTAGGGCCCGTCAGCTTACGCACCGAATGCACCGCAGCCTTTGGCTTATTGTGCAGCCCTAATATTTCATTCAGCACAGCCTCAATAGCCCTGCACCTCGTATAAAGAGGCAAAGGTCCCATACTGAGGCTGTGCTTATGTCTTTTGGTTCGACAGTCAGCCTCCCAAAGACATAATAGCGGTGACGAACCAACGCCTCGCAACAACAAATAATATGCTGCACTGTTTCGGTCTTCGTTCCGCAAAATCTGCAGATTGGATCCCCGTCAAACAGGCCCATAGTGTACAGGTGCCCCCTTACAGGAGCATGCCCTGTGTAGATCGCAGTTACAATTTTTAGTTGATGCCTACCTAACTTGAGTAGGTCGTCAGCTCTTTTCTTACATTGTCCACCTATATATAATTTGCCATGTCTAAGGCCTGGCAGGTCTATGCAGGCTCTAAGATGTTGCATTTCAGTCCAGTCCTTAATTACTTCTCTTACCGAACACTTAGGTATTCCAAGAGCCGGCTCTGGACCGAGTAACGGCGTGGCTGACGCTTGTCCAGCAAGCTTAATCTCCTCATTGCCAGAAATGCCCCGGTGCCCCAACACCCAAGCGAGGGTAACCTCATTCAGGCTAGCAAATGCTGAAAGAGCATCCAGGCACTCTGCAACCAGTCTAGAGGTCACTTTCGGGCCACTAAATGCCTTAAGTGCAGCCTAGCTGTCAGAGAAAATAAGAATCCGCTTATTCTTATATTCCCTTCTTATATTTTCACATGCATATTGTAAAATGGCATATATTTCAGTTTGAAAGACTGTGACAAATTTACCCAATGGGAAGCTGAAGCTTCTGTTTGGTCTCAATTGCAGATATGTTACATTTATTTTGCTGTGGCCTGTGTCGAGTGTTCACCTACGAGTTCACGCTTATATCGCGCAGCGGGATTTTGTAGAACTTCCAGATGTTTCCGTTTCTTTATTTTTTCAAGGCATTAAATTTACTTGAAATGAAATTTTTTTCTTTCCTCGTTTTATTTCTTATGGGGTGCTCTAAGTCATGTCTGTTCATCACTTTGAGCACCTCACAGTTGATGAAAGTCTGAACTTTAAACCAAAAATAAATGAAAGATAAAATAAGCTTGGCAGGGAAGAACGACATGTAGATCTACGTGCGTGGTGGCCGCCTAGAGTTTTGTTGATAGCGGCATGGATGTGTAATTTGTTGGATACTCAGAAATTTGGACACTTTAGTAGTGATATTAATTTCAGTTTAGTGACACCCGACAGCGCACACTTACAAGCATTAACCGGCGGGCAGGCCGTTAGTTTCTGCTGGCCTGCTACAGCAGTGTGTTAATTAGGTAAAATTACTCTTTCAAAGATTAAGGTGGTTCGCATTTTGACCGCAGGTCCCTTGTTGTCTGCCCAGGCGATGCCTTTATGACCATAACGTCTGGGGGCAACAGTGTCACCACCGAATGAGCGGCTAATAAAATACTTCAGTGCGAAGCTATATGTCTTCATAGTAAACGACGCGATAGCCCTAAGTATTACAAGTGTTAAGTTCGGTTTAAATAAGATTTGTGTTTACAAGAGTAACCAGCGACTCTAAACCTGTTAATTAGCGACCTTGTGCTCACGTCAAGAAGATACATCAATATTGTCATCTCCGGCATAATTAAGTTGGAGAATTTATCATTTGTGGGAGTTTCAGCTGGACTAAAGTGGCTCATTCGGCATGCAGTAGATTGGTTTGTCGAATGGATAATTAATTAGCTGTTTTGCTTTGCTGTTAAGGACGCGACCTATTCCTTGTCAGCGATAGAAATGATTCACTCCGTCACGTGACACAGACTCACCGACGGCTTTATTTGTGTTTAATTAAACTTTCTTAATATTGGAAATAATTAATGCAATTAGTCGCATTCTCCCACATTGAATTTCATTAAATATGAGGAAGATTTGAAGGCCCCGTGGAAAATTTCATTTATGGCCGTAAGCAAACAAATCTTCATAAAAAAAACGCCTCTCAAAATAGGAATATGCCGTCAAAATTCGTTGAAGTCTCTCATATCGAAATTCAACACACCTATGGAATGGTCTATAGAATGCGTAGAAAAGTCCATTTACATCCTATTACAAACTAAGCCATGCTATTATAAATCGATTTACCTGTGTATTGGAATTGATCAACAACTCTTGTAAAAGCCTCACATATTATATTTTTATAGTATGTGAAAAAAAGGAATACGTGGAAAAGCCCTTCGATAGGCTCATGCAAACAAGGCTTCATTATGACCGACAGTACATTGTTCAACGGCGTATACAGTATCGAATAGCAATAGAATTTGTGAATCGGTGATTGAGTGAGTAGTCTTTGTAGCATGATAAAAAGAGGAGACCAAGATCGACCAGGAACTGTAATACCGGAAGAAGAGGAAGTAGAAATATTATAGAGGGGGATACAAATATTTTAAACTGTTAAAGAATAAGTAAATAAGAGGAATATTTTATGACTTGTGACCGCCAGCATGAGCCTTTTTCGATACCTTCACATATAACACATGACTTACGGGTGCCGTACGGCTTTTGCAACCATGGATATGAAGACACGCAAAGGAAAGCCGCTAGTTCCGCTCTGGCAGTCTCACAGCCTTGCGATGCAGTTCGTTAGAAGTGAGGACATGGCCAAATATTCACGGAGACAAATAAGTTACATTGAGAATGGAGGAAATATTTACCAAAGTCTAATTTTCCTGTCGTTGGTCATGTCGAAACTTAGGACTTGTACGGCTCATGTGAATATAATCCCATTGGCTAAATTAAGAAATCGACTCATTGTTGTGTAAGCATCACGTATGCTAAACGAAAACTGTCCCTATCCGTTCAGAGCGCCTGTTCGAAATAAATATAACATTTATTTCCGTTTGGAGGGAATACCACTGAATTCTTTATATTGAAAGGTTTTAGGTTCTGCTTTCATTAGTTTAGTAAATACACAGTTGTTAACAGCCACTGTGAGTTACATTCCAGTCAGTTAAGTAATTCATGAATCATTCAGTAATTTGTGTAAATTACAATTCGTACCCATTATGTGGGAAAAATTTACAACACGATTATCAATGTAGCTGCTTTAGCAATATTCCTAATGGAACCGATAAATTTTCTGATACAATCGCGTCCCGTCCCTTTTTCTTCATTGAACCAACTGGTAAATATCATACAATTCGAAAATATCACATGCACTGAATGTAGCAGTTGGAACCTTTCTTCCTGCAACATTGGGAAAACGATTCACTACCCTGTTTAGTTTCATTTCTACCAGCTGCAGTTGATTCGACTCCTGTCTGTCGTCTGCATGCAGCAGATAAAACTGCTCCTGTCACATGTTAGCATTCAACATTGCCTGAGAAGCTACAGAGGAATTTCATTGTATACCCTAACTCCATGTATTGACTAGATGGTTTGAGGACACTGGAATTCCGTGGCAAAAACAAGGGTTATTTCTTCCTGTTCGTCACCGGTCCAGACCAGCGACAGTGGTAACTAGCCATCGAACACTGTTACGCCTTCCCTCCATATTGAAAGCGTTTCCCAAGGCATTAAAAACTAATTAACATATTTTCTTCTTTCAGTATTTTTAAAACATGTATTTTCTTAAGTGGTTTGTATACCAGTGTGTGAATTTTAGCCAATATGAGTATTTTAGACAGTTTGTATTACAATGAAAGAGGATTCTTTATCCTGAATCGCACGGAGTGCTATTCTTGAAGATTCAAGTCTTCTGGAGTGCTTCGCCTTGTCAGCTGGTAAATAGATATGGTGTTTCGAAATAGTTAGTGCCTTCATCTTTAGGGCCAAGCAGTCCTCAAATAGGTAAATACAGTAACATAATCCGGAACCTTCAAAACTTGTGTAACCCTATAGCAGCCGACACGTCATAACATCCCAGAAGAATTCGGTCCGCTGTCGGAACTCAAATCTCGCAGCGCCACTGCTCATTTTAATTGCACAGCTGGAACAAGTATCGCCTGTATGATATATGAAATCTCCATGGACGTGGATTTCCTGAGAATTTTAACATATTTTGCAGCAGTGATTTTAAAATTAGTTGAAACACTCTTCACAAGATTAATGATTATAAAATTCTTATGTGTTTCTCCCAAGTTCTGAGAGGAAATTGCGGAGTTTTATAAAGTTCAATTACACAATTAATTTATTAAGTTTCGTAGCTAGCTATATATAACGAGGTAGCCGTCATTCAGAAGCAGGCAGATGGGAATTTTAATCCCAAGAACTTGGACGTGGCATGTTTTGTGCGACGCATGAAGAAGATAACGAAACTCTCTCATATTTTATTTTACGCTTTTCTTCAGTACGTGTATTGACAGTTAGCATAAGGACGGTCACTAATTACTTGTAGGGATTATCACTATTCTGTAGTCATTAGTATTTTTGAATCTGTTTCTGCATGGTTAGGTTAACTAGTTACAAAGAATTGTGATAGCAGGGCCTGTGTCTGTCACAGATTTAGCAAAACGGTTTTATGGATTATGTTAAATCACAGCAGAAGCAATATAGAAATTTTTAAAAGGTGAGATATTTTGGGCGAAGCTTTGTAAACTGTATTACGGAATGACGTAATTTAGTATGCGTTTAGCCAATTACAAATAACAACATATTTATTATTTGTAATTGTTTGCTTTTTTCTTGCGCTGTTACTTGTGCTTTTTGTAACTGTCTGTTCAATAAGCACGTAATTGAACACCGAATTGAATTGAATGGCCATATTGTTTGGATAATCTTTCATATTTTATTGGAGTGAAAGTTATTCCTTCTAGAGTTATGGTTCTTTGTATTCTTTCGTTTTGTTTGATTTGTCACGGCTGTGTACACCATGCACGCTTCTTATGTTCACGTATTAACTAATATGTCATCGGAGTCTGTTACTTGGTATCTTTTTTTCTGTCACTGCCTTCTATTCATGTATGCCTTAGAGTTTTCATATACAGGCATTGTACTTCGTGTATATTATCAATATGTATTTTACAAGCAGAAACTTTATATCTGTCTTTGGATGTGGAATTCCCGCTAAACTATTGGGTCTGATGTGGGCTGCTAGAAGAGTGCGTCAACTGGTCCAGTGTTTTGTAGGTCGACACTGCAACACTGAAGTTTACAAAATTTCTACGACTCAGCGTCTTAATTTTCTGCGATGAAGCAACACGAAGATTCTCTCTGTTTCAGCATACAGTCATAAAGTTTGCGGGTATAATCAGAGCATTCGCATTCAATATATTCTTGATGCGGTAAACTGAAATCTTTTCTGTGTATTTTCTTTTTTCCCGCCATGTTTCTTGCTGGTGGGGAAAATTCGTCGAATTAATTTCTTCTTCGGGAAGTCTTTAATATGTGTATGCTATTACTTTTATCAGTTCTGAGAGTAAAGGTAAAAGTCAACGCCTAACGTAATCCATGCTGACACCCTGGGGAGGAGGAGGTATAGCTCCATCTCATATATAACCCGACACTAGAATAATATAGGTGGTCAGCACCACTCTTCGGCCGCTTTACTCCCTTGTAAAGACCTGGTACCCATTACAGGAAGGTGGGAGGGCCAGGGGACTTGTCTGGACGGCACGGAAAACTTCACCCCAAAGGGATTCGATGCACGGACCGTCCAGTCCGTAGCGAGTCGCTGTACCAACTACGCCAAGTTTTGACTGTAGGTTCACGTGTTTCATTCGTTGCTGTCGGGTTTGCGCCCTACAAAGCGTAGTGACAACTGTGCAGTTCGACGCACAGTGCAATGACGTGTTTTGTTTGATTCCCACAACAAACATCGATTACTTCCCCACTCAGCTTTATCTGATTTGTCATTGTAATGGACATGGCCTATGTTCTACAGTGGGAAGTAACTTCTTAAGTTAACCGTCTGATTATCATATATTTCTACAAGATCGATAAGGTCTCGCGTCTCTAACTTTCTGGGGAAATCTGTTTTTTTTTATATAAGACCCTGTGTTTGGGCATTTGGTTCTGAGACATTGGTGTACGTATTCCTCTTTGAAAGTACTGCATATATTGCCGTCTACTGAAGGTATGGAACACAGCATGGGCTTTAGCAATAGTGCCTCCCTTCAGATTTGTTTTTGTGTGGCTTTCAACCGTTTACAACTTCCTGCGCCATCATTTTTGGTCGTTTTTTGACCTGTTTTGTTTTAATTTATTTCTTCCCCCGGGTTTCGTTTCTGTCATCTGCCTACAAATTTATTTGTCAATTCTGCTTATTTACTACTATAAGTATAGGAACTTATTACATACATTGCTTAAAATAACCGCGAGTTTGGGAGCTGTTTGACAAGAAATCTATGTATGTATTGTTATATATGCTGTAAAAATCACTGAATCTATTATCAGTTTCTTTGCATAATTTCCCTTGTCCGGGTATTGTATTATACTTATGCAAATAGTTTTGTATTTCATTGGCTCTTGTTCATGTGCACATGTAGTGTAATACAGCAGTGAATGCAGTACGTCTCCAATAACGTATTTCCTCCTTACAAGCAGCAATACATATACAAAATTCTATCTTATAAATCTGCCAGTGGAGACTTACTAAATCCTTTTACCGGGCCATAGAACAGCACTTGACTAACCTACGTAGAAACCTGTAATTTCAGCCGCAGAGTCACAAATTTTAAATAATCTTTGCAGTCATTTTCCCTCAGAACAAGCTAATCACTATAATCAGTATACCAGTATATTTTATACCTTGTAAAGTAAACTTCCCTTAGAGTCTGCTTCTTTTATTTCCCACTTCGCATTCCTCTAGTTAGATCGTTTAATACAAAAAAGTATCGTTCAATTTTCCCTCCTTCCCTTTCTTTCTCCAAAACCTTTTGTTGGATGAGAAATATTGAAAGGTGTAAATCAGGCCTTTTATACCCTTTCCTCTCCGCTTTACTCATTTCTCCCCCCCCCCCACCACTACTGTAGCTGTGGTTTCAACCCTACTCCACCACCCACAATCTCCTCGAGCTACACGCTGTTACCACCGCATATAAAAATCCCAACCTCCTCAACAAGCTTCTCATCTCCCTCCCCCATCCACATTATTAGGCATACTGAATAATAAAGAGCGTAGACGCTTCTGTGCGAGTGGAAGTCTAAGGTTTGGTTTGTTTTCTTACTGACGGTGCTGGTCTTTATCATTTAGTTGTAGTACTTTTGAACAAGCAGATTTTTCTGTAAAAAATCGCCGAATAAGTTTTCCTTTTCCATTTTTTATTTATCATATTCTTGTTTTATTAATATACTTGTGCCTTAGTGGTAACTATATATTTCCCCAAATCTAATGCTTAAATCTTTGCTTTTTATTGGCGCAGTGTATTTGTGTACATTCATACCTGTCGCCAATAATTATTGCACTATACAGAAGTCGCCGGTTGGTCTTCCTACCGAAAGTAAACTGTATTTTCTGTGAGCAATACATTGAAACTTTACATAACATATACATAAATTTTAGTCTTCAAATGGTTAAAGAAGGCCTTAGTTTAAACGATTTATTAACCAAGGCGAACAGCAGGGTAGGTTACAAATCTAGAAAAGCATTGACTCCGTTCTGCTGGAACTCAATTACATATCCATGCATCGGAAACGGCCTTGTTGTAGATTGAACTTCGCACATAATATTTAGAAATGTCTTAAAGCTCAGTACACATCAAAAACGAGTGCAAACTCCGTTGAATGTAGGATAGCCCTCTTTCCAGCGTGAGGACAGAATGTGACCAATCAGAGATGTAGCAATAAACAGCATGCCACTCTCTCGACAGTTAGACGAAAACTAGAAGTTTTAATAACGTAGCTGCTGCACCAACGTCCTGACACGGCGAGTACTTGAGAACTTGCAGTGTACCTAACTTGCAGTGTACATAACTTGCAGTGTACATAATTTGCAGTCTACATAATTTGCAGTCTACATAACTTAGAGTGTACATAAATTGCAGTGTACATAACTTGCAGTGTACCTAACTTGCAGTGTACATAAATTGCAGTGTACATAATTTGCAGTCTACATAACTTAGAGTGTACATAAATTGCAGTGTACATAACTTGCAGTGTACATAAATTGCAGTGTACATAACTTACAGTGTACATAAATTGCAGTGTACATAAATTGCAGTGTACATAACTTAGAGCCTACATAAATTGCAGTGTACATAACTTGCAGTGTACATAAATTGCAGTGTACATACCTTACAGCCTACATAACCTGCAGTGTACATAACCTGTAGTGTACATAAATTATAGTGTACATAACCTGCAGTGTACATAATTTGCAGTGTACATAACTTGCAGTGTACATAAATTGCAGTGTACATACCTTACAGTGTGCATAACCTGCAGTGTACATAACTTATAGTGTACATAACCTGCAGTGTACATAACTTATAGTGTACATAACCTGCAGTGTACAAAACCTGCAGTGTACATAACCTGCAGTGTACATAACCTGCAGTGTACATAACTTGAGTGTACATAACCTGCAGTGTACATAACCTGCAGTGTACATAACTTGCAGTGTACATAACTTACAGTGTACATAAATTGCATTGTACATACCTTAGAGTGTATATAACCTGCAGTGTACATAAATTGCAGTGTACATACTTTACAGTGTACATAATCTACAGTGTACATAACTTATAGTGTACATAACCTGCAGTGTACATAACCTGCAGTGTACATAACTTGCAGTGTACATAACTTAGAGTGTACATAAATTGCAGTGTACATACCTTACAGTGTACATAATCTGCAGTGTACATAACTTACAGTGTACATAGCCTGCAGTGTACCTAACCTGCAGTGTACATAACTTGCAGTTTACATAACTTGCAGTGTACATAACTTGCAGTGTACATAACTTATAGTGTACATAACCTGCAGTGTACATAACTTGCAGTGTACATAAATTGCATTGTACATACCTTACAGTGTACCTAACTTGCAGTGTACATAACCTGCAGTGTACATAACCTGCAGTGTACATAACCTGCGGTGTTACATAACTTGCAGTGTACATAACTTACAGTGTACATAAATTGCAGTGTACATACCTTACAGTGTACATAATCTGCAGTGTACATAACTTATAGTGTACATAACCTGCAGTGTACATAACCTGCAGTGTACATAACCTGCAGTGTACATAACCTGCAGTGTACATAACCTGCAGTGTACATAACCTGCAGTGTACATAACTTACAGTGTACATAAATTGCAGTTTACATACCTTACAGTGTACATAATCTGCAGTGTACATAACTTATAGTGTACATAACCTGCAGTGTACATAACCTGTAGTGTACATAACCTGCAGTGTACATAACCTGCAGTGTACATAACCTGCAGTGTACATAACTTGCAGTGTACATAACCTGCAGTGTACATAACTTGCAGTGTACATAACCTGCAGTGTACATAACATGCAGTGTACATAATTTGCAGTGTACATAACTTGCAGTGTACATAATTTGCAGTGTACATAACTTCGCCTACACGTTTTGCTTACCAGGCAGCAAATTTTTCCGAAGCTGAATTTGAAGATCTCTGTGTTACGTTTTATAATATGAGATGAAACTTCATCAGGCGCAACCATAAAACTACTTCAAAATTCCTAGATGGTGCTTGAATAAAGGAACTTCGTAGTCACGATTTCTATTTAGAGAAATTAAATAGCAAACACTGCGTACGGCAGCACATTAAATTGCGTCACTGTAAGCGTCCTTACTCTTGTCTTAATTGGTTGGGCGTGGAAGACGTTTCCAAGAAATTTAGATTTCGTGGTCAGTGGGTGTCCAGTTTCTTTTATCTCTTGACGAGTGTTTAGGTCCACTGTACAGGAAATAAAAACGACTTATATTGAGAGTAAAGTTTAGCAACCAAAGATACCACGAACTGCAAAGAACTTCCTGTTTTGTCGCATAATATGCGCTATTTCGCTGAAGTCTTTCAAGGTGTTTGAAAACAGCCGTGATCCTCTTTAATAGCGAACTGAAAATAAAATTGATACATCTCTTTGGTTTTTTAACTGTTTCCGTTCAATAACGGGGTGACTGTTAATACTGTTTGGGATAGGTCTGATAGGAAGCAGTCGTGGCCTGTATAAGACACCAAAATTAAAGCGACGAAAAATAACAAAATCCCTATTTGGAAAGCTGTTGTTCCTGTGAAATTGCTAACCCAGAGTCTCTCACAAAGAAGTGATGACGGTGCACAGCGTTGTTCAGTCAGGCGGCAGATGAATTTTATGACTGTAGAGAGTGTGGGAGCTCTTATTCATTAATTTCGTTGTAATTTAATAAGCGATGTTGTCTCGAACCCAAAGCGTTTTTTAAAAATGTATGGGAAAAAATCAACAAATGCTTATGAATAACATATGCTTCATGATATATTATTAATTACCAACTTGTTTCGATCCCGTTTGCGATCATCATCTGGATAGCATCGCTAGAGTACTAAGAATACAACAGACAATAAAGTCTGAGCAATTTCTCCTTTGTATTCTTGTATAGAAGCGTTAGTTGATTACACTAAATAATAAATTTGGAACATGTGTAATAAGCGATCGTGACCTAATCCGAAGTAAAACCGGTCACCTGCTTAGGTGGAAGTGTGGAAATCCTTGAAGAACAACTTTCAGGGTAGTTGGCGTTCCTGTCGGGACTAGAACAGGGCACCTTCCGAATAAAGTCGCAAGCGTGGCTGGCTTGGCGTCATGGGCAGTTATTCTAATGCTAAGCGACAATAATGAAACAGCTAGTTCAGTACGGGGTCCAGAAGAGGGAATTTTGTGTGTGCGGTACTGAATCTCTGGATTCTTGAAAAAAAAACGACTGCTTGACCAGAGGAGTTACTGTAAAATTATAGTAGGAAACCTCTGAACCAGATGGTTAGGTAGCAACTGACAGTGTAAATCTGCAATAGACATATAATTCCCTTAAAAAAAAGGTGTGACAATTGCTTTTCAGAGAACGAAGTTTCTCCTCCTGTCTGTTATAAAATTTACCGTTTCCACCTGTTTTCAAAACGCGATACCACTGATAATTCGTAAAGTTTTGGGAATGCTGAAAAGACGGTCCTTTTGTTTGGCGTATTTACGCGACCCAAATTCATCAGATGTCTCTGTTACGTAATATTAGAATACGATATTTATAGTTATGCCGGTGGTTGTGAATAAATATATAAATAAATAATAAATAAATTCTTTATTATTGATGTTCTGGCATAAGCGACATAAGGGCAATAAGAGAGACATAAGCAAAATGCACAAACAACAAGCAGATAACGAAAATACAAAAGATATAACAAGAAATACACCTGAAACAGCATTAATAATTTTATAATTGTTAAAAAGAGGTTCAAAAGAGAGAATTTTTTCCTGAATATACAGACAGCAGGCTTACCGTTCCATTCAGCTCAGTCTATTGAGATGCAGGCTTAGAAGTGGCGGGCCGGTTGCTAAGTGAACACTCGAATGAGATAATACACAAATACACAGATACAGCGCAATCACTTGACGGAGGACGAAGACGCATAAATAGGTGAAAATATAATCAAATTAATTACAAATATCTTACCTAAATTAATAACACAATTGGCATAAAATTTCGTGAGCGAACATTAGGGCAAAATTTGTTAAGAGTTTTGATTTATTTAGTAAAATTATCTACATATAACTATAATTATAATTATTATCGTCATCATATCCTTTATGCAGAGTATTTATAATTATATTCCTGAGACAAACTATGTCCCTAGGAAATACAGTGTTGCAGCTATTCTGTTGTTACTGTTCTTGGTGCTTATATCGTTAGTTTCAGTGTTGTATCCGTTGTATTTTTACGTTAGTACTTTCCGAAGAGTGTGCAGTGTCCAATATGGCTGTTTTCTGTAGTTCCTTGACTTCATGTTTTCCTGGTATGTTGCTCATGTATTTTCTGAATGACTTTGAAATAGCCCCAGTCGCCCCTTTATTATTATTATTATTATAGAAGTAATTCGATTAAAGCTTATTCATGTGCGGAATCCAGCAGCCGTTTGTGCGGAACCGTAAATGTCCGATATTGGTTTACTTACAAAAACAAGGTCCAATATTTACAAAAAGGAATATTTTGTTTATCAGGTAAATTATCGCACGAACTGGACAATAACCCGTTACATGCAACATTAAAATCAAGTTTCACGCATCTGGAAATATGTTAATACCCTCATAACTAAACACATTTTAGATCCCGTGTTATTCAGATGCTATGGTGACAGCTGCCTACTCCATTTTCGTAATGTGTCGCTGTTTGAGCGAGTTGTCATACCGGAGCATCCCACAGTTGTTCGGCAGACGCCATTCAGCGATCTGAAAGACATGGAAAGACAACAGCAACTCACGAAGCTACAACAGCAGTATAACGCCTAAAAATTATTTCTAAATTTCCTTTCAATTGATGAATCCTTGTAGAAAAACTCACGTTTATTTACACAGATTTTAAAAGAAAATAACTCATAATGGGGAAATCGTTCCTGTCTGCCACCACATTTTATCTTGGAAGGTGCTGAATAAATTTCTTGTTTCTTCATTATTTTCGGTCCGGAAAAGGAATTTTACAATGTATCTAATTTCATCTGTACGGATCCGTAATAACCCACTTTACACGAAGCCCAAATCGAACTTACCGATTTCTTAAGCGACCCGTCCTACAAAAGTTGGTGCAGAGTTCTTGATTTTAAGCTTTCGCCGTGTACTGTATGTAATATGTTTTCTTTTGGGTAATTCACCGGCGTCACAATGCTAATAGCCGACGTTTCGGAACCCTCTATCAGTTCCATCTTCATAGGCAGGTGGATACTTCATCGACCTGCCTATGAAGATGGAACTGATAGAGGGTTCTGAAACGTCGGCTATTAGCATTGTGACGCCGGGGAATTACCCAAAAGAAAACATATTACACTTGGTGCAGAGTGTATAACAACGATATATAACTTTACTTAAAAGTTTATTGGTGTGGTTAATAATAAAGAATAATAATAATAAAGAAACATAACGTACTGCTGTATGCAGTATTAGGGGTTAAGCTGCTTTGCTGCAATATGTATGTATCAAATAAATGCACGTTGCGACGACCTTTGTCATCTGCGAAACCACGTGTAAGGCATAATAAAAATGCAGTGTACAAACCAGAACTTTACTGTCTTGTGTTCTGCAGTGGATTGGGCCTTCCCGTGCTATAGCCCGCTTCCTCAGCCCTTTAATTGTAGTCTTGAAACTGCCCACACGATTCGCGTTTGTTCTTTACGTGATTTAGCTGAGTCGACCCCAGGACCATAGTGCGATCGGAAGGATTTTATGTCAATGAAAAATCCCCTGACACCAGATGGAATCGAACCAGCGACCTTCCGATTTGTAGCAGAGCACCTTAAACACTGTGCTACCGCGGTCTCCAGTTAGCTGTAACAGAGGTATATTATTATTGACAGACCTTAGGAAAGTAATAGAAGAGTAACGAGCCGTCAATGGAGATCCTCCCAACCCAAGAAGAGAACCTTACCTACTTATGATATTATTTTTATGTGAGATAGTGATGATATGTGTCTACCTCAAAGGAGCGGAGTCCATCTAGAGAAGACAAAAATCTCTCAACTTATAAGCAAGTTCTGTACGCTCTGTGGGCTCAAAGTACTACTACCGTGTTCACAGGAACCTTCCAAAGATCCAGGACGAACCAGATAAACTTCATTCACACCTTTCGGCCTTATTCCTTTCAGATTTATTTTAGTATTATCTTTTCGCCTAAATTTAAAACCTCCATATCGACCCGTTTCTTCGTGGCTTCCCCTTGAAATCCTTCATGTGTTTTCTATCCGGTCCATGCTACATGCATTTCCCATGTCACAGGCCTCGATTAGATAATCTTAAAGAAACTTGATGCAGAGTAAATATCAAAAAGCCCCTCAGTATGAAATTTTCTCCAGCCGCCCGTTTCTTCTTCCTTCTTAGATCCAAATATTATTCTCGGTGTCCTGTACTGCAATATTATCAGCCCATGCTCTTTCCTTAACGTGTGAGACCAAGTTCTGCAACCATGTAAAACACTGTACTGTAATACATGAATAATCACACGCACGTCATACAAATAGAGTTTCTGTCTGTATGCTTGAAGGTCTGTATTATAAGGACTGTCTGTTCAGTACATAACACTTGGCAGAACAAAATAACTCCATAATTCCATATTACACGAAATTTAGTTTTAATATAGTAGACGCTCATACATTCTGCCAATACAGTATTTAGGTAGATTTAATTAGATCTGCGAGGGGAAATTGGAATGCGTGCGATCGATCTGGCCGTGAAGCTCGCTACTGGAATGAATGCAAGCTTCTTTCAGCATTTTTATCTCTGCACTCAGTTCAGAATTCCAGCTACTCACAGGAACAAGTGCCAGTGAGTTCAATTTCCGGTGCTAAATGCGTTTAATACTACTTCACTACATAATTAACGTATACAGTCCCTCATTTAAAGTATTTGGAAATCGATTTGCAAGGACAAAGTTTGTTTTTAGATAATAGTACGAGGTGTGAAATTCAAACTCCTCTTGCAACTGTCTCTTCTGCCATTTTTAGTATTTCGTTAATATTAGTGACATAAGTACGAATGCTAGGTACAATAGCCTTTGAAATGTTTGTAATACATGTAAATTGCTTATACAATCAGCTATTTCAACGTCTTCTTCACTTATGGGATATTTTGATCCAATAATTCAATTTTATTACTTTTGTTACTACTATTATTCTGTAAAAGTACAAACAGCAGCTTGGAGAGACGTGTTAGGTAACTTATTTAGAAGGTTGGGTGCTTATTCCTCTTCAGTCTTATCTGTGTAGATCACGTGTAGACATTTGTGAGTGAACTTACTCAGCCCAAAATCAAGTTCTAGAAGGACAGCATTCTAATGGCAGGTTTTTCAGTTTACACTGAATTTCCAACGACGTTTAGCGCTAAACCGAAGAGCCTTCACATTAACAGGTTTATTTCCAGCTTACAGAATACTCAGGCCATCGTTATGTGTAACTGACCCTTTTAATAAGGAGGACTTTTTTTCTGAGGCGCGAAGCTGTGTCACCGTGTGCTGTGCTCTCGACTTTTCTAAGTATAGTAGTGCCTTCATCTGCAGTGTCAAGTAGTGTAAGAAAAGACGTCCTTCGAAAATTCTGGAACCACAAAACCAGCGACACAGCGTTAGAGCGCAGGAGCACTGAATCTTCAGCCACACCGCAGTGAGACCCTAATATCTATCACGTAGTAACAAATGTAGTCAAACACTAAAGAACGCTAAAATATAGGATGCTACTCCATACAGAAACGACAAAATAATATTGATGTTGAAATTCATAACTACTGAAGAAAGATACGCCATGTCACTAACTCTGTCTGGCTGATTCTGTTTACCTGTACCAGTTCTGGTAGTAGTACTTCATTACAGAGTTTTGTTAATGTGCTGAACACACAACAACTAAAAGCGTTCCGAATAACGACCCCTTGAAGATTCAAGTATTGTGGGTTGTTAGGCCGTTTCCACCCGCAAATAATGACCAACATTCGCAGCACTACGCCGCTACCAAATTTGTACACCAATACCAGTCGGCGCAGCGCACGTCTCAGAACGCTAGAATCTTCGTTAACATCACAGTGAGAACCCGGAATCTCGCAGTTACGTTTTCTTTTAAATGATCTTTGTGTCTTCTTAGAGGTTGATAATTCGTAGAATAGAAGCTTAAAGACCTAATATTTGGGCAATATGGGTGGTGGTGCAAGAACTAATCTCGTTGCAAGAGAGTTCTATACATATTTGCGTATTTGTTGCATGAGGTGTTTACAGCATTGCCCTTGACTTCCTGTGATCACTGAAGTTTTGTCAGAAACTGTATTTGTTGAGAAAGTACAAAAGGTAAAGCACTGCTATGGGTAATGTTACCTAGAACGCCAGTGACGGGTGGTCAGGACTCCTGATTCATAGTAAGTAGCTTCCTATTTAATGTTGCACGGTTTGTCAAGTTGTCCCTGTGCGCTTCACAGAGACATATTGGCGTGTGGATTGGACGTCACGAGATGGAGGTAGCTGTTTGGATTCATGCTGTGACCGCTTTATTCCCAGGGAAAGCAGTGTACATAGCCATAACATAGAAAATTAGGTGCACTTCATGGCCGGTTTGGTAGATTTCGAGAAGTAAAAATGCCTTGCCTTTGCAATGGCCTCCATCGTCCACCCCACAGCCTAGTCACTATCAATAAATAGCCATTTTTCCGTATTTTAGAAATTTTCTTTAAATAAACTCATAAACCATAAAACGTCAGTAATCCAGCGTATGTAATAAATATATTTCCGGACATAAATCAAGGAAGGCGGTGCAAGTGCACGTCACTTGTAATAACAGCATCAAAAAATTTAAAAAAAATAAAGGGAGTGCAAGATAAAACCTTCGAATACTTGCCTATTTAAAAGTGTTGACACAGTACTGATTCTTATGTCTCTGAAATTGCAGTAGCGCAATATGTATGCTTACAAGTTCACATTTACGAAGAAAAAAATTAATTGATCTGGCTGTGATCTGGTTACGAACGTCAGTGAAAAGAGTTTGGTTTCTTGTTCATTCGCACAACCAATACTGATTTTACTTCACACGCACAGCACAGGCGCGCATACACACACATAAACACCAACTAACTACTAATTCCATGGAGCAGAATCGTTCTCAAGAAGCTAACAGTTTCTCGACTAGGCAAGAAATTCCCTCCATTGTACGGAATCCGAAGGTTCATTACCGCATTCACAAGAGCCTGCCACCCGTCCCTATTCTGACCAGATCAATCCAGTCCACACCACCATCCCACTTTCTGAGTATCTATTTGAATATTATCCTTTCATCTACGCCTGAATCTTCCAAGTGACCTCTTATCGTCAGACCCCCCCCCCAAAGCCCTGTATACACCTCTCCTCTCCCCTATAAGTGCTACGTTCCCTACCCATCTCATTCTTCTTGATTTGATCACCCGAATAATACTTGTTGAGGAGTAAGGATCATTAATCTCCTCATCAGGTAGTCTTCTCCATTTCCCTGTTACCTCCTCCCTCTTAAGTCCAATTGATACCCTCCTCGGCACCCTATTCTCAAACACCCTCAGCCTACGTTCCTTCCTCAATGTGAGCGACCACTTTTACACCCATACAAAACAGCAAGCAAAATTATAGTTCTGTATATCTTAATATTTATATCTTTGGACAGCAAACTGGAAGACAAAAGATTTTGCACCGAATGATAGGCAGTATTCCCTGATTTCACGCTGCTCTTAATTTCGTCCCGAATGGAATTTTGATTCTTTAGTTTGTTCCCTAATACTAGAACTTTCCCACCATTTCAAACGAATTATTGTCTTTCTTTATATTGTGGCTTTTCCTGCATTATGATCTCGAGACATGACCACGTACTTAGTTTTATCAGTATTTACCTCTGGTCTAATCTCCTTACTAGCAAATACTAAAGCTTCTGTCTTCTTCTTCATAGTATGTACGCTTCCGCCCAATATATTAACATCATCAGCACAAACCAAAAGCTGATGTTTACCATTTAATTTCAAGCCATCCTGGTTATCTGAACTGTCCTAATGGTAATCTAAAACCAAGTTAAAAGCAGTGGCGTTAAAGCATCTCTTTGTTTCAAACCGTTCTTAATAGGAAATATCAAATATCTGCCTAGCCGAACGCTGCTATAGGTTTCCTTTAGACGCATTCACACACACACATACCGCATACTTTATATGTGTGTGCATATATATATATATATA
>Ga0131853_10007254_pt1 | contig 20039 bp, 16 predicted proteins | sample TergutLab28metaG_FD_92764 | JGI IMG/M metagenome (GOLD analysis project Ga0131853, IMG submission 92764) | Labiotermes labralis P1 segment gut microbial communities from Petit-Saut dam, French Guiana - Lab288 P1 (version 2) (version 2) | ecosystem: Host-associated > Arthropoda: Insects >... | reverse complement strand
CCCTGAAGCTCGAAACATGTAGAGTGAAGGACGACTAACCGTGAAATAAAGGATAGTCCATAAGTGTCATCTTGTTGGTAATTATTTCGGAACAATTACAATGATGCACGGAACAATGAATGTTATAAAAAAAAAATATATATATATATATATGTGTATATATATATATATATATATAGTAAAACCCAGATTTCACGTTTTTTTGGGGTGACACCAACTACCTAGAATGGCGTAAAATCTGAGAAAGTATAAAATCAAGAAACTATGTTTATATGGGCATTTGTTCAAGCCTACAAAAATGCAAGATACAGGAACATACAATTGGGCTTATACGGTGTACTATCTAATCATGCCTGTTGTCTCATGTCTCCAGTTTGTAAGTGAAGGGCATAGAAATGTTCATATAATTTTACTGTGGAGAGCAGTGAATTTGAACACTAAGTCTTAAATGGAGGAAATTTAGCACTGAGCTTCTTGTTGCAGAACCATTGAAAGTGAACTCTAAACGAGGAACAATGTGCAGTGGAACTCTAATAAACAGGGGCTTCGCTATAATATGTTCTGTGTGTATTTATTTATGATCTTATGTAAAGAAATTGTTGGTGTATCAGACTAATAGATTGAAATTGTTAGGATGAATTGGTAAGGGTTTGAAATCAAGTGGTCTTGGTCTAGTGAAGGTATTAGGCTTGTATATATGCCTGGGAGGGCTGACAGATTCCATGAAGAACCTTGGTCCAGGTAGCTTGGTAATATGCTTTGTAATTTACATGGATACATGTGAGTAATTGCCAAATTCATGCTACGAATGGTATTTGAATTTGATGAGAAAGTTGTACTGTAATTTGTGCTATTGTATCAGAAATACTATGCTTGATTTCAGGATGAAGCTTCATTGTCAGATAAGGAAGCTGAATTGCAGAAGTTGCAGGGGCTATTCCAGAAATTGAGAGACACAGATAAGGCTGATACAGAAGCCCTTGCTGCCGCACAGCGGAAGTTTCAGGCTGTTAGTTCTGGGCTGTTAACTGATGATGGTGGTGGGGATTCAACTTTACAGGATCAGCTCATGGGTACATATGTTTTGTTTCGAACCCTTAGTAGCTCAATTTGAACATTCTGTTTATGCATGCATGTTTCAGAAAAAAAGGTTTCTACTGGAAATTTTACTACACATGGTCATTGGGAACACCAAAAACAGGATGGGAGGATTTTGTCTGGAGGGATGCATCACTGATCGTAGGATTACGAGGTTGGAGAAGACGGGCTGGGGATAGAGAAGAATGGAGTTGCCTTTTGAGGGAGGCTAGGGCCCATAAGTGGCTGTAGTGCCATGCACTGAGGATTGGTTGGATGGATGGGTTCATGTTTCTTCTTATCATCATGTATCATATTCCTGTATTTCCTTGGGGTTGTTAGGTGTCCTTTGCATGGAGTGCCTAAAATGAAGGCTGTCCAGTGGTCCATCTGCATGTTGAATCTGCAGAATTGCTGAAGGAATTTTGATTAAATTTGGGGTTATAGGTTGAAGTAAAATTACCAGTTTGATTACTTTTGTTTGATATTTATTCAGTATAACCTGGATTTCATTTGGATGGTTGCAGCTGCTAAGCAAGAGGAAGCACAAGCAGAAAGAGAAGTTAAGCAGTCTGAGATGCAACTGGAACACTGTCAGAAAGAACTGATGGAAAAACAGCAGGAGATGGGACAAACTGCAGCAGATTATCAGAAGGACACAAGGAATCTTGAAAAGATGGAGAGGGAGCTCACCAGTTTGGAGGTGTGGTAGCTCATTTGCATGGTACAGGGACTTAATTGAGGAATTGACAGAAAGCTGTTGAAGAAATTCTGTGCTTTTATGCAATCCAAAGGTTCATCATTATGTTAAAAAAAATCTGTCATTGCTGAATTTCTGTCCAAAAAAAACCTTCACCTTATGTTGTCTGTAAAGGTCTATAATAATATTTCTGCTGTGACCTTAGTGTCTGAACTTGTCTCCATTGAGGTCTTTAGCCACATCCTTTGTGTATATTTCTTTTCTCCCAGTTGTTTGTATGTTCTATTTTATCCTTGATTTTATCATCCTCATGTTAATTGATAAAGGGTGCAGATTCTTTAGGAAGCTAGGATAGCTTATTTAGTATAGTATCTAGACTAAGGTCTGGATAACTCAGGAATCAAAGTTAGATTCTCCTTGGGGTCAGAAGATTCTTCCCTTCGCAGCATCAAACAAGCTCAGGGGCTTATTCAGCTCTGGTGCTGAGGTCAAGAATACATGGAGCTGTACTCATATGTCTTCATGATGTGATGCTTTATAAGCACAAGGTTAACTTAACCCTGCCTGTACCTATTACTTTATAAGTTGTAGAACCAAATTGATTCCTTAGCATGACAATAAATGAGGTCATTCAAGAATTACGAGGCTTATTCAGAAAGTAAGTACCTTTTCGCTGTAAAAAAAAATTGAGTAAGGTTTCATATAAAATTTTATTGTCATCAGATTCTACATTCTTCAGATTATTTTTCCACATATTCGCCGCCATTGTTGAGGCACTTAACATAGCGGGGCACAAGTTTTTGTATACCCTCCCCATAGAAAGCAGCTGCCTGTGATGTTAGCCACTACTGACAATGTCATAGAGTAGAGTCCTTGAAATCTGAGGAAAGTGCAGGGACAGATCAGGAAATTGTGAAACGTCTGTTGTCACGCACTCTTTCATTGACCTTACGCGCCAAATCATCATTCACCAAAGATGGACGCCCACTTCGCGCCTCATCATGCACGTTCTCTCATCCTTCATTGAACATCCGAACCCATTTCCTAACCGTGTCATCACTCATCGCATTGTCACCATACACTTGACAGATCTGGTGATGAATCTCACTTGGTAGCACATTCCTAGCATTCATAAAACGAATTACAGACCATATATCACAGTCAGCGGCCCCTTAAATTGTCTTAAACATGCTTATGTTTATGTTAGTTCCTTTGCGTTAGCACAGGAACTAAAATAAACATAACATGAATTTCATGAAATGGCACCTGTGGCTTCTCAATTGATAGAGGAAGTCACTGCACACGCACAAAGTGACAGTCTCGAGGATGCGCGAGAGATATGCGCAGACAGTACTTACTTTCCAAATAACCTTCGTATATGGAAGAAATTGGTCATGGCTTCTTCTATACCATTGTTCTGTAATTGCTTCAGTGTGCAAGACAGTAATTGTTAGTGATTCATATGTTCAGTGTTTAAAGAATCTGAGGCTGTTTGTAGCTGTACAGTTCCATCATCTCTGGATGTCTATTTCCTATATACACAGCAACTTGGATAAATGATGCCTCTCTTATTGAAGGCTGTTGGTCAGTATATTTTAAGGTATTTCATAAGTAACTGGAGTTTAGCTGCTTGAGAATTTAGATGTCAAGTTTGACGGGAGTTTTATTTTGAAGGCTGCAAGTGTTGGGATACTTTTTTGATTTCAAATTCTACATTTTTATGTCAGGTAATGTTTCTAATATCACTTTTGTATTACAGAATGAATTACGCAAAATCAGTTATGAAGATGGTCGCATTGAACAGCTTCAGGATGAGCGTCGGCAGCTCTTATCAGAAATACGGACCCTGAAAGAAAAAATTGATACATTTGAGGCAAGGTAGGCCAGAATTCTACACTTATCCAGCTTTTTAGAATTTTGGAATGTGCAATAAACTCAGCTGATTTACTTTTGGAACTTTTTGTTTATCTCAGTGTAGATTTTTCTAGTTGAGGAAAGGGTCCTGTTGCAGTCTGTACGAGTACAGTAATAAACTTCAAGGTTGCATGAGACTTGGGGATTCACTGGGCTACCATTAGCTTCTCTGGAAGTACATCACTGTTTAGTCTTACCAGGCTTTTATATCGTATAATTTATATGAAGTTCAGGTTGTTAAAAATGACTTATCCTACAAAAATTGATATGTAATCTAGATCTAGTTAAGGTTATACAGATTTCATTTTGAACATTTTGTGATTTAAAGAAACAACATAATGTTATACAGGATGGTGTGATGGCTTTACACAATAGATTTGTGAAGCGAATGAATATCAACTCCAATGAGATATTCATAATCAGAACTCATTTGAGTGATATGTGTTTTCCCACCTTATTTCTCTGTGTCTTTCAAACACTGTTGCAAAATGGTTGGGTTATGACTGTGTCACCTGATAAAGTTGAGAGTGATGAAGCTACTCTTTTGTTGTGTGTGTTAAAGTATTTATTTCATTAAGTGGATTGTTAGTGTGTGCTTTTTCAGTTGATATTTTTGTGACATTGCCATTTGTAGTGGTGGAAAGAATCAGGAAATATTTTTTATGTATAAGTATGACATTTGTGCTTAGCATGTTGGCATTTTGTTGTATGTGGATTTGGGATTTTTTTTGAGACACTTCATTAATGAGTCTTTGAACCTGTGAAATTCCATTTTATTAGAGGCAACATGACAGCTCCTTAAGTGGAAGTCTCAGCTGTGAAGAATTTCATTAGATTTTTTAATTTACTACTATTTGTTTAGGTTATAAAACTTGTATCTGTTCAGGTAATTGTTCGAACTTCCTTTTAGGTATCCACATTTGAACTTCCAGTATTCTGACCCAGAACACAATTTCAAACGTTCATCAGTTAAGGGTTTGGTTTGCAAACTCTTTAAGTTGAAAGAAAAAGCTGCAGCCACTGCCCTTGAAATTGCAGGTGGTGGGAGAGTAAGTAGATCGCAATTTCTGAAAGCAAAGATTTGTCTAAAAGTAAAACCTTGTTAGAGGTTGCTTTGGTTTTCTAGAAACTGGAGTATTATGTTTTTGATATGCATCTTTAAGTGCTAGTGCTTGAACTGTACAGTGTGGCACAAAAGTTTTAAGATAATTTGTGAGGCTGTTAGGCTTGAGTAAATTTTGTTATTCTGGCATTTCTTATACTGAGATTTTTTACTCTGTGTTTTGTTCTAGTGTGGGATATATGGAACTGGTTAATTAATTCTTTCTTAAAAATTCAGTATCTTTGTGTACCAGGTAGCTTTAAAACTGTAGCAAATATAATTTCCTTCCTGAAGTGCTGCCCTTTTAATCTCTATCTGCCAAAAGCTAATCACAAGATATGCTAAAATGTTAGGATTGAAAGTAATTATTTATTTTGCAAAATGCATGTATTTTATTTCCTGCCACATAAAATACACTTTTTCCCCCTTCAAGTGGTCCTCGGAAATTATTCTTTAACTTAACAGTGGATGACATGTTGTTATATAAATAGGCCATTAAATCTGCAAAAAATGCCTTGCTAAATATAGGGTGCATCTTATTACTTTTACCATCTTATGAGACAAGAACTACAGTATATACCATAAAAAAGGATGCTTAAAATTTATTGAAATACAGTTCAATAGAGGTACAGTAGCATAGGCAAAAGTTAATGAAACACAGATGAATAAATTTCCACTGCTGTTACTAATTTATGAACTTTGTTGCCTTTGAGTTTAAAATGTCATGACACATCACGTTGCAGTATACCAGTCAGCAGTGGCACAGCAATATAGAAACATTAGATGTAGCATTTTGCCAGTTCCAATTAAGACATGAATGTACAGTACTGTCAGACATGTCCCCTGCCCCAAAGATATTTTGCTTCTAAATAAAATGTTGCTGTGCTAGAAGGGGCTGCACTATTTTAACTTCATTACATTCTTTATGTGGGAGGGGGATAAAAGGTATAAGTGTGGTTATGTTGGCTATACAGAAAGTGTTGACATCCTGCACAGAATATGACTGTAGACCATACTTTATGTAGGTTAATGTTTTACTGAATTGTTGATACGGGTGTTTCATGTGGATTAGTGTCTTCTGGAAAGTACTAGATGATAGTTCACTTTAGTATAAATATCAGTATGCAGTTCTTGCATTCATGTTGAACATATTTTCCTTGAAGTAGCATGATTAACTACAGAGGCTCATCTTTTTTATTTAGCTTTTTAATGTGATTGTGGACACGGAAGTAACTGCAAAAAAGTTGTTGCAAAGAGGACAACTGCAACGCCGTACGACAATTATTCCTTTGAATAAGATTGTTGGACGCAGCTTGGACTCAAGTATAGTCAGATTTGCAAAGCAGCTGGTAAGTTAAATTAGTTTACTGGTGGTACAGTGATTTCTCAAAAGGTGAATGGTAATCATGACTAGTGGACTGTCTTTATCAGGCAAATGAAACTCACATCTGCTGTTGGAAAATTAAACATAATGTTAAAAGCTTTCATGGTATTGTAGAATTGTTGGTGTAATGCTATTACAAATATACATGCTTCATGCTTCAAAGAAAGAAAGTAAACTTTTGTCTGCACAATATGCAGGCATAAGGGGAGTAATGGTATAGTTACATTCTTTCTTAACCTTATTACTGGTTGAAGGCAAGTGGTTGGTTTCATGCCATGGCCATCGATCATGTTTTAGCCAATTTGCGTTAATAAATCACTTGTAATAGCAGAACTGACTGTATTATTCTATCTATTCTTAGGTCTTCAAAGTGTTCTTGTTCCTTCATGTTCTTTTTACCAGAAACCTGTATGCATTTTCCTTTTCAACCATGCAGGCCACAAGACCCCACCCATCACATTGTCCTTGATCTGCTTACGTCTGATAATAACAGCAATGAAAAATAAGCCATATGTACTCCTATATAGAGAAAGTTGTGTACCTGAAATGAGAAAGTTGTTTATAATCTTCACATTCTTTGTTTCAAAGTAAACGAATCCTGGAGATCCAGACAAGTACATGTAGAACATATAGAAACATGTATGTAGGATTTTGTTTTGAAAGTCAAAGGAATAGATGGGAAGATAAAATTAAAAGTAATGTTTGTTGTTCAAATAGACAGTTTTCAAAATAAATCTGTACTGTGCCAGACCCCATTCAAAAAGTAAATTTAAAACGAGTAATTTATTTTTTGTTTAATGATCTGTAGAATTTTGTAGTGACCGTAATGAACCTTAAGGTTCTGTAACAGCAAGAAGTTTCTTGTAGAGTTGAATGCCACATGCTTCAGAAATGTTATGTACACTGATGTTTGCTTTGTTTTGTTGATACTTGTTGTCCATTTCTACCATGCTAACATAAACTTCATAATTTGTACTCACACTTAATATATTAAGGGCCAGATGCACTGGACTCCATACAACTAATAAATCGTAGAAAACTACATGGTGTTGTGTTTCAGAGGATTAGGTTTTTAACTCTTCCCGGTGGTGTGTCAGAAAGCTTCTGACATCATAATTCTCTCACATCTCCCAATGGATCCACTGTCAGAAGCCTTATGCCACTGACTTTCAAATTTACCACCTTATGTTTCTCACATGCTGTGTTATATACCTGTGTTTTTTTTACATACTTTGAAATCTCTTCTAGTGGCTTGTATGTAGGAAGAAGATATAGTAGCAGTTTCTTTGTTTTGTAGACAGCCTGTGTGGACATTTTTCATGCATTATTCATGCATTTAGGCTGGAAGTAGTGAGAATGGAAATAAAAAGGATGGTAAACTCTACACAGAGTGTTCCTATATTTTTTTGTGAATTTGCACATGGTCTCTTCCTTTCTCCCACTTATTTCCACCTGTGTGAACTTTAATATTTCAGGTTGGTGGTGACAATGTAGAGCCAGCATTGTCTCTTATTGAATATGATTCTCAAATACATCCAGCAATGCAGTGGGTCTTTGGTCAGGTATTTATATGCAAAGACATGGAGACTGCAAAGAAAGTAACTTTCCATCCACGAATCTTGAGGAAATCTGTCACCCTAGATGGCGATGTCTTTGATCCATCAGGAACATTAGCTGGTGGTACGTATTCTATTACTGCTTTCAGAACATGCTTTTATGTTCTGTTGGCATGATGTGCATGTGCCTTTCTGGTTTTTTATATGTGTGACTTCTCCTAATACAAATATGCACTACTTGAACAATTCCGGGTGTAATTTAAAAGTTTTGTAATTTTTAACAAACACAGAAAATTTAATCTCAGCATATTTTGACAGAAGTTAGTCAGAGTTCCTGTTTTAGAAGTCAGATTTGAATTTGAGATGACCCTGTTGGTCTTATGTTTATCATGGAAAATTATTCTTGAATGATATGTTTATTTGGCCAGGTGCCTCTTCAAAAGGTGCAGCTCTGCTGGACCAGCTGGAGGATATTTATAAAACACAAGAAGATCTGAGCAGAAAAGAACAGAGAGTAGCAAAAATTGATGGTGAGATAAATAGTCTTACCAGAGTAGCTGAAAGGTAAGAACATGACTTTTCCATAAATTGGTGAAGGGTCCCAAAGACTGTAGCTTTAACCCATTGGTGCTGGTATTAAATGCAGTGTGTATTCCAAACAAGCGTGTACTCTAAGTGCCCACCATTACTCACATCTTCGGGCATTAGCCACACAGCGCATGTAGACTTTAGTGGACTTTCAGATTCTTGTTCTTCATGAATCATGGGTATTCAGTACTATAAAATGTACTCCAGCTTACATACTGCAGTGTTATAAAACTGAAGTCAGTCTTCAGCATGAGCTAGAACAGAATCTTGTTTGGAATCTGGAAGTTGCTCAGCTAGTCAAGAAATTTGCTGCCTTCTGTGCCATGTCTGCCCTGGACCATAGCCCGAGCCAGCCCAAGCAACTTTGCTGCCACATCCAGACCAGCCCTGAGTATGCCTAATGGATACCAGGAACTCTTTCCCCAAAAGCAAGGAAGCCATAGTAAGAAGCTTACCACCTCCCTGTAGTATTAGTGTGTAGAATGCATGGAGCTTTATCTCCATGTCTCATATACCTTGATGGCAGGGTGCTTATGCGCAGGGGCAACTTCACTGTGATATTGAGCCTAATGATAACATGTGTTTCATATGTAACATGATGCTTCAGGTATAGGGTATTAAAAGAAAAACTGGAGCTGATGACGCATGAGATGGAGCTAGCTAGGAGGAGACTTCAACAAACATCTCATTACCGGCATCAAGCAGAAGTAGATGCTCTGAAGGCAAAGATTGGTGAGCTGGGGGTCATCATATGACCGTATTTACCTATATATAAGATGAGATTTTCTTCATATTTTATTGTCTGAATAGAGACTGGTGGACAGGTGCTGTGTCCTTTGTTAATGACCATTATCTAGGATGTAATACTGTATAGTTTTCACATTTGTACCGTGCATCTTGATATTATCAAAGTTTTATTTATGCACCAACTGATGCACTAGTGAGTTGTCTTAAAAAACAGTATTAACATTTACATTAAAACAGCTCCAACATGTTACAGTGTTACAGTTACACCACCATCAGGGAGTGCATTAATTTGTGCTTACCAAAGTTACAGTTGTTAAAATAAAAGGTAAAGGTAAAGCAGTCCCGTTACAGGCCTGGAGTGGCCCAGAGCGTTCCAGGAAGTTAAGGTTCCCAGATTACATGACAACGGCACAGGATGGTGGTAAGGTTGTCAGTCTTACGCACCGGCCGCCTTTGCCCCCAGGAAATACTCCTGGTACTCATTTCTGTTAGAGGCTGAGTTGACCCCAGGGCCATAGTGTGATCGGAAGGATTTTATGTCAATGAGAAATTCCAATGACACCAGCTGGGATCGAAACAGCGAGCTTCCGATTTGTAGCACAGCACCTTAACCACTGTGCCACCGCAGTCCCCACAGTTATTAAAATAGTCCATTAAAGTACATCAGTGTGTGGTTAAATACTTGGTTGTGTGGCTGCATATATTAATTCCTTATTGGTGTCTATATGTTACACTGTTTGGCAGTAGTGTCTACTGCTGAACAGTGCAACATACAGACACCAATAAGGACCTAATGTATGCAACCACACCACCATAGTATTAACCACACACCGATGTATTTTAATGGACAATTTTAACAACTGTAACTTTAGTAAGCACAAATTAATGTGCTCCCCGATGATGGTGTAACTGTAACACCGAAACATGTCAGAGCTGTTTTAATGTAAATTTTAATGTGAATTTTAATATTGTTTTTTTAAGACAACTCACTAGTGCATCAGTCGGTGAATAAATAAAACTTTGACTGTGTAGTTTGTTAGAGAGTTTCTTCTGAATAGTTGATACTGATCTGCCAAACTACATAGTGTATTTTACAAGATATGTGTTGGTAATGATTACTGTAAGAATCCCAAATTTTATACAGTGAAGTATATATTTTTTTTATTTCATGCATACCTAAAGCAGAGTATAACTGAATCAGAGCATGTAGGAAATTAATACTGAGTAGAATACAGAGTTGTGTACTGCTGTGCGTCAGCAGGAATTGATCAGGGACTATCTGACACTAATAGAAGAAGGTCCTCAATCTTGTACCATGGTGAGGAATGAGCAGAGCTGTACCTCTCTACTCCCTGTATTTGCCTTCTTGGTGTGGAGAGGGATCACTTTACCTGTACTATACACCGCAGTTATGTGATTCTTGTAAGTTGTGGATGATCACTTGTAGGAAGAGGGTTAACAGTGACACAAGTTTCTGAAGCAATGTGTTGTAGTAAGAGTTGTCGCTCTGCATGCCATGATTTTGTATGAAAGATTGGCCGTTTACCTGCATTTATTCTTAACCTCTACACTGATGAGGTGAGTGGTTAGCTGTACACCTGAGGAAACAACAGGCCCATCCAGCCTCCAATTCAATGGAATTGGAGGCTGGATGGGCCCCAAAGCTGGTCTGGACACTTTGGAGAAGAAATGAATGTCTTATCCATGCCTGAAATTGAAGAAGTGAATGATTTGTCCATGCCTGGAATTGAACAAATGAATGTCTTGTCCATGCTTGGAATTGTATCATTATTTCTTGCCTTTAGCCTAGTCCCTATACTGACTGAGCTATCCCACATTTGATGTGTTGTAGTTATGCTTAAATATTAAGTTAATTGTGATTCATTCACTGATCAAAGTAACATGTTACTTGGTGACCAATAACAATATCTGACCTGGTGTTAAAACTGTAAGAATACATTTGTTTTCTTTCTTGTCAGCTTATATTTAATTTTTTTCTCTTCATTGATAATTACTTTTATGCAGTAGGAATGTTTTCCTCTGTGACCAACTAGCAAACTTCACACAGTGCAGAAATTTAAATTTCCAAATAGCAACATAGGAAGTTACATGTGTCACTATACCTGGACTGGGCCTGTGTAGATTAGAGGCCTGTATGTTTGTATTTTCCCAGTTGGTAACAAAATATTATTTTGGCCTAGTTCTTGAGGCAGTCCATTTCCCTTGTTAGAAACCTTCTGCAGATTGAAGACTTAAGTCATCTGGGACCTGATATCATGTTGTTTGGTAAAGTGGATACAAATTGACCTGGTATTATATCCTGCAAGACTCAGATCTTTGACACCACTAGAAGGACCTCAAACATTACACACACTCGTGATTTCAGGCTTCCACTGTGGTATAAGAATGTTGGTAACTAGGTACCAATGAGTGCTGTTTAACATCCCAGAAGAGCAAAGGTCCCAATTACACACATTTTCTCCGCTTAATACTTCCTGTTAGTGTAAAGGCAACTAAACACTTCCATTGACTGTACGGTGCATGAATGTTTCATTATCTCATATATGAGGAGGCTTCATCCTACTGGCTGTTTTGTCATTGTATTTGTTTCTGTTCCAGAACTATCTCCGGCTGCCAAATAGTATCCATTTTATTATTTTTTTTCATTGCATTTTTTTCTCATACAGTTCTTGTACATGTTTTGAGCATTTGGAAAACGTCTGTTTCAGTGGAGCTTCAAGACAGAGTAAAGCATTATAAGCAAGTGCAGAAAGATAGTAGTAAGAAAGCAAAACAACTGGAAGATAAGTTGAAAAATGCTAAGTCTTTGCAAGAAGAAGCACTGAAAAATGCGGAAAATGAGATGAAGGTACTAAAGAGGAAATCTGAAGAAAGTCGGGCACAGTGGAAGCAGAGAGAACAGGTAAGACATTGAATGTAACATATTACTAGTTACTACTGCCGTATGTTTCACATTTTTACTGAATTTTGAAAATTGAGCTTCTCTTTGTTAGAGCATATTTTTCTTTTCATTTGAGTCCTGACTTTTTCTTTTTCCAATCGTGTTGATGGACGGTTTCTTAAGGTTATTCTCACTTGTAGCCTGACAGCAGTATTATGATGCATTAACTCTTATCATGTAAACCAGCGGTGCACAAATCCTGTGCAACAAAATTTTGTAGATTGGTGTCTAACATTTTCAGCATAATTATTGCAGATTTTCCTATGTACAAAACTTGTCCATCTGCACCCCGTAGAAAGCACCAGATAACAGTGGTGTTCACAGGTCACTCATGAATTGTGAGTTCTCAACATGGAAATTTCTTTGTGCCACCCTTCTGGTACCTAAAATTTGGAAGTAACTCCCAGAGTTTTGGAAAATTTGTTTACCTCTGTTGTAAGCATTGTATAATAATTGATTTGTCAATTATGAACTGGTCTCTATACCTGAATATTTTAAGTGTGTTTGCATAGTCATGAAAATATCAGTGCAGTTCCCACTGTACAGATTATGTGCAATTTTATATTGGGGAATTGTATGAAAATCTGTGAAGAAATGCAAAATTTGTTTAAAATCATGCAAAAATATTGGGCATTTTACATGAAGACCTTAATTATGTTTTATTATTTCCGGTGACATTAAATCACCATCAAAATGCCCTGAGTGATATGGTATTGAGCTGTTAGGGTACCTGAGGTGGTGTATATATTATGCATGCCACAATATTACATTACACATTCCTTGTCTATATTGTTATCAGTAAGGCATCAGGTATGTTAGAATGCACATTGATCAGTATTTCTACTGAGATGCTGTGCAACATCCATAGGAACATGCATAGTAAATACATCCCAAGAAGTGTCACAGCAGATACCTGTTGTTTTGCGTTATGGTTATAACCCGTAAACCCATGTTTCATCACCTCTGATTGCCTTAGAAATGAATTGTGGATTTCTGAAGTTTTCCTTGAACATCTTGAAATGCTCTGAAACAACTAAATTTTTTGCTTATCAGTCAATGGGCCAGGCATGAATTTTATGGCAGTGTCACATGATTAGGTCTTGTGTCAAAATATTTTGGCATGATACATCATTACCAATTGGCCAGGCTAATGTAGTTGGTATGCTCACTTGCTATGGGCTGGGCAGTCTGGTGTTTGAACCCCGGTGGGGGGTGAGACTTTCAAGGCCTATCCAGATCAGTCCTAAAGCCTTGTATACAACTGGTACTGGGTTTCTTTCCCAGGGATAAGGTGGCTGGTGTTTGGCATTGACCACCCACCCCATTCTAGTGCCAGGGTTCAGTGTTGTAGAGTAATACCTTTACATCCCCTCTGTGCCTTCTTGGCATGACATGGGGACAGTCTTTACCTTTTACCATGTTAGCAAAGGCATGTACAGAGAGTGTCTTTTTTTATGAATAAAGTCCTTGATTTGCACAACATTTTTATCTGTTTAGCTTATGGATGACATTTCAAATACTTACCATCTTTAAAAGATATCACTTCACTTCTGAACTTGGAAACTCAATCACTGTAGCAGCTTTGCTTAGTTTAAAGCAGACCTTGAAGCATACATATTTTTCTTTGGAATCTGATATGCTCTGATAAACTGCAGATCACATAGTGTGCAGTACAAATTTCTTCAAAATGTGTTATTTCTGAGGGACATAAGCTATAACTTTGATGCAAGGAACAGGTAACTAAACATTCTAGCTTCCCTCCACCTAACAGAGGAGAAGTTTCCTTAACTGCAGTAGTGTCATGTTGCGGCTAGTCCAGAAACAAACTGACCATGCTATGTATGTACCCGGCATCATTCTGTCATAAGAGGTAACAGGATCTTTGTTTTTTTTTTTTATGTTTTCCATTCCTTGCATTAAAATTCAATTACTCTAATTAAAATCAAATGCACACACTTGTGTTAAATGATTGTTTGATATATTGCTTTCTTGCATATATCAAGCATTTGTTTTATACAATTATTGTACTCCCTTATGATGGGCCAATCATGTATGAGTTAGTGGTTTTTATAATATTATTGTAAATCTGATACAATTGTGTGCTTTTGTTGGTTTATATTATAGGAATCTTTGTCATAGTTCCTCCATTGCAGAAATGAACTCTGTCACCATTGTTAATGTAGAAAGTAATTATCATGAAGGCTACCATTTGTCTTGTTTTCCCTGGACCTGTTCTCTGACTTTACCCAAAAATTTCCATCCAGGCATTTTTTTAAATTTATAAAAATGTTGGGGTTTTACTGTTTGTTACCTATTTCTTAAAGCTTTGGCATATTATAATGGTACTAAAAATGCAATACATATATTTCCACTACTTTTGAAATAAATGCATAATATTATATTAGCATTATCTGAGTCAAAAAACATAAATACAGCAGTTGACCTGTGGAATGTCTCAGAAAACTTTGGGGTGGAGACTCTGGAAACTTCAACTCAGTGAAAAAGATGCTTCAAGATTGTCTTAATCTGAATTCCTTACCCATCATATTTAGAGAAATGTTAGCAGTAAAGTGTTGAGAGATACATTAAATAAAACTACTCTTTATGTCCTACTTTTTAACCTTCTTGTTGCTGATGTGTGCTTTTTTTTTATGGTCAATAAGTAGGAAGTTTCATCTTTTCTTGTGGTGAGTATATGGTAAACCTACACTATAAAAATGTTTCTGACCTCAAAGTGGATGACACAGAAACTCTTATGCCAGAAATATATGGCACCATTGTTACTTTTTGTGACTGGAGGTACTAGAAGAAACTGCTACCACGTACTTGTCCAAGTCAGTGCTGCAGCCATCAAATCCAGATGTTGGCTTTAGGACCATGTTGAGATATGGGTCACTTACCTCCTGTGTGCCCTTTATTTTTGTGCAGCATTTGTGTTACTGATAATCACTGGTATTATTGACTATAACCTTATGTTATACAGGAGTTTGAAACTTTAAATTTGGAGATAAAGGAATTGAAAGCTTCAATCGAAGCTGGTCATGCACAAAATCAGGCTGCCCAAGAAACTATAGTGCAGTTAACAGAGCAGGATGGAAGGTCAAAGGAACGAGTAGCAGAAGCCAAGGTAAATATATACCATGTTTACCTAAATATAAACTGAGAATTTTTTCCTCATTCAGTGTCTGGCTTCAGTCACCTCAAACGTGACCTGTGTGAGTATTTTATAGACAGTTGAAAGTTGCATGGGAGGATTATCTTGTGCTTGGATAAACACTGTAGTGGTCATCATTGTCAGTGGGCTAATCAGTTTTGATAGTGGTTTTGTGCTTTTTTTCAAATTCATGCTTGGCATACAGCCATCTGAAGTTAGTGTTAATACACATTGAAGCTGTAATATAATGGACAAAAAGAGTTAATATGTGTAAGAAAATTGTTGCTGTGTGTGGAACCTGAAAGTTTATCACAGTATGACCAAATTCTTTCGGTCTGTATTTTGAAACCTTATTTCCTGTGATCCTTCTTGATAGCGTAATTTCCTATCTTGACAGGTAGAGGTGTGTACCCGTGAGGTTTTCCATCCTAATTCTGTATGCACTTCTCATTTTCCCCTTGTCTGCTACTTGTCCTTATTTCATCCATATAATTTCATTACTGTAACAAAGGAGGTGAAGAATGCAAATTTTTAGGCTCCTCATTATGTAATTTTCTTCACGTTTTGTTGCTTTGTCTGAGGACTTGTGATATTGGCATAATAAAAATTTGTTCACACTCTGTTTGGTGTTTGAATAGCTAGTTTTGACTGGAGGTTAGATCTTCTAAACTTAATAATTTTTTTTATCAAAATTAGATAAAATTTGGGTTCAGTTATTTGATTTATAATGTTTGTTGAATATTGTTCTTCAAATAATACTCTTCCTTTCTTTTATTTTGCAATAGGCAATTGTCCAGAAATTGCAGAATGAAGTGAAGTCACAGAAGGGTGCCATTGGTGCAATCACTAAAGAAATACAGCAAATAGAACAAAAGAAAGAGAAAATCATCAAAGACAATGGGGAATATGAACTGGAAATTAAGATACTCGAGCATGACATTGCCAAAATTCAGTCTGAATCAAAAGATTGTCTAGCAAAGGTAAGCGATTTTTACATCTAATTTGACATTCTGAGAACCATGCATTGTGATATATTCTTATAATAAAACCAATGAGAAGCACTGATTTTTCTAATTCATTTTTGGAACAGGACTCTACATGTTTCGGACAGTATCTGTGTCCATCATCAGGAGTCTAGCACTGTACACACAGCAATACATACAGGTTATGCTGTGTGTACAGTGCTAGACTCCTGATGATGGACAGAGATACTGTCTGAAACATGTAGAATCCTATTCCAAAAATAAATTTGAGAAATTAGTGCTTCTCGTTGGTTTCATTATAAGAATTTGCATCTAACTTTCATTGTATTTTAGTGTTGACACTAAAATTTTTAACATCATACTTCTCTGTAATGTAGCTTTTAATTTTAAGCATGTATTTAATTATTTTATAATTTGCTAAGGCTAAAACAATTGCTTTAAGAGATTTATCATTTTGCTAAATGATCAAACTGGCTGTGATGTAGTCATCACTTTGGTAACATATGATGTGACTGTGATAAAGTACCATTCATATTTTAATCATTATAGTTGCCCTAGGATAAGAGTTATTAGACATCTGTACAGTGCAGTAAAACTGTGTTGATTTGAAATTTGTTAGTTTAAAATGCCATCTGATTCAAAGCATGCAGCATTCCCTGATATCATCATAGGATTTTGTATATTTCTTAAGCATTTACTTTGAAATACCTTTACCTTCACTTATATTAGAGCCCTCTGTTGATTAAAAAGTGAATAATTTTAAATATCATTTTCTGGACAGTTCACATAAACAATCGTTATCTTTTTACAATGGATACTTGTGGAACTCCCCATATGGGTACTGCCCATGACAGGGAACAATAGAATCTATACTCCATTAATTACTTCTTCAATATTCCATCCAAATGCACATTATATATTTGCTACATATATTTATTACCAAATCTCCCCTTCATGTTTCACTGAGTTATATTTTATACCATCCTCTGGGAGAACTGTGTATACTTGCTCAAAACTGTCAGCTTTTTACAGGGTTGTATATAAGATGTATAAAGTACAAAATACACAATTTTTTGTAGATTAACAATGTTTTTTTACACTCTTTAAAAATGATATATAAAAATATATTGTTTTTAGACTAATTAACAACAATATGTAGCTCTATATTGTTTTTAATCATTGTAAAAACATTGTTAGTCTACAAAATGTGGTAAAGGTAAAGGTAAAGGTAAAGTGATCCCGTTACAGGCCCGGTGTGGCCCAGAGGGTGGGTAGAGGTATAGCTCTACTCTTACATGACTGCGGCACTAGAAGGGGGTGAGTGGTCAGCAGCACGCCCCAGCCGCACTTTACCCCGGGATAGACCCGGTACCCATTGTACAGGAGGCTGGGTGGGCCCCAGGGCCAGTCTGGACGGGCGGAAAATCTCGTCCCCATCGGGATTCGATCCTGGACCGTCCAGCCCATAGCTCAGTCGCTATACTGACTGAGCCACCCGGCCCACACAAAATATGATATATTTTATAATTTATAACACATTATGTAACATCCTCATATAAAGCTGATGGTTTTGAGCAAGTATAGGAAGTTCTCCTTGAGGATGATGTATAACACACCGAAACATGTAGGAGAGATTTGATAAAAAAATATGTGCAGCAAATATATAACGTGCATTTGGATGGAGTATTGAAGAACTGATTAATATACAAGAATGCACAGAATGGAAAAACTCACAGTCCATAGTCCATTGTTACGTTCATAGAGGTAGCTAAACTTCAGTTGTTCATGCATGTGTGCTGAATGTATACCTAGGTGAGTTATGGCTCTGTCTGTGATTGTCACAGTGGAATGTGAAGTATGTTGTTTCCTATCATAGACTGTGCAGAGGACAAGCTATTGCTGGTATGTGGTAAGTGCATTAATGTACTTGTAACCACATATGGCGTGCTACTGCAGTTTTTGGGATTAGAGGTCATTATTTCTGCTTTGTACTGCTATGAAAATTAGGAAGAGAAAGCACACATTTTTGTGCTAAAAAGTGCATGCTGAAAGTGCCTTGTGTACTTCTTGTTTCAAGAAATGGATGGAAATTTTCCAGCAGCAGTTTGGGAAGTGGAACATGTAACATGTTGTGTTCCCATGGCATGGGAATCCATTGTGTGCCTACAGTCATTCAGAACTGTTTTGTCAAATGTGGCTTTGGCACTCAGTGCAGTCAACACTTCAGACACTTACGGAAACAAGTGGGAGAAATTGCGAGTCATGTGGATTACCCTAGTACCTTTTTGTCTGTGGTTGTCAACAAATCCTGAAATTTTTCTCACATGTGTCATAAAAATGATATTTTGCTGTGTTTTGTTGTGTTAGAATGGGAGATTTTTTTTTCTTAAATGTGTGGCGAACTTATGAACTTGTAAAATGGACTTTGCCATTTCATGTGAAATTTAGTGGGTGTGGTTATATAAGTTGAACCCTTTTAAGGTCTTTCCATTTCATTTATCAGTTGTTGCAACATTTGTATGGATCTTCACTGATTTTTGACATTGTTGATGTTCAGTAACTTTGTTGGTTGATTTAAACTAATTAATCTGCGAACTGATGCCATATCCCAGAATGACGCATGAAAACCTACTTAAGTACATCTGCTGCTAAAAGTATTTACAAAGATTGTCTGATGAATAAGTGAAATACTAAATAGTTAAAACATTTAAAAACATAACAGGAGCCCACAGAAGCGTAATATTAATATTCAAAGCCTGTAATACACAACTTATGTACTGAATTTTCCATTTGTGTATAATGACTTTTCAGGTTTCTGCTCTGGAAAATAAGCACTCTTGGATTAATGAAGAGAAGAAGTATTTTGGCACTCCGGGTGGAGCATATGACTTTAAAGACAATGATCCTCATGAGGCTGGGAAGCGACTTTCAAAGCTTCAGGAAAAGAGTGAGAAACTTGGTCGTCATATCAACACCCGAGCCATGAATCTACTTGGCAAAGAAGAAGAACAGGTAGAGTGTTTTGGCTTCATTTGTAGTACGTGGTTCTGGGACTACCAGTTTCAAGTTTCGGAAGAACTCTGTCCCCAGAGTTATATTGTTCCCAGTTTGAATGGTTGCATAAAAAATACTTTCATGGTGTCCCACAGATAGCAGTGTGATGTCCAGGTGTGTGCTCCGTGAACTGGAAAACTTTCGGAACCATTTTATTACTGGAATAATTTGTGTGGTCGTATTGCAGTATGCTGATTTGATGAAGAAGAAAAGAACTGTTGAGTCTGACAAGGCTAAAATTGTTGCTGTTATCAAAGAGTTGGACCGAAAGAAGAAAGAGGCTCTTCGCAAAGCATGGGAGCAGGTGAATAAGGATTTTGGTTCCATCTTTAGCACACTACTTCCAGGAACTGAAGCTTGTCTTCATCCCCCTAAAGGAATGGATGTTCTGGATGGTTTGGAGGTGAGGAATGAATGCAGTGAAATATTTATGTTGAGTAGACTGCTGACACTAAGTGTTACTGAAGGCGTGGCTGTTCTGTTTACCTTGGAGGTGATGAACTTATATGGCTGAAGTCCTCACATAGCAGTATATCATTTGTATTAATTACGAACCAATTGGAGGTTGGTGTCTTGAGCTCCCCAAAGGCATCAATGTTATGTATTCACTGTAAGTGAGGAATTGATGTCATGAATGTCTTTGCTTCTTGTTGAATAAGTAGTCCTCTGGAAAATGCTTTTTTAACCTTTAGACCCCTAATGTCAACTATAGTTGACGTACCGCACCGCTAACCTCCAAAGTTGCATTTTATATATTTATTCAACAAATATAGGTACCGAATATTTTAAACATGGTGTATACTCTCCGTTTTTTCTCT
>Ga0131853_10007253_pt1 | contig 20039 bp, 7 predicted proteins | sample TergutLab28metaG_FD_92764 | JGI IMG/M metagenome (GOLD analysis project Ga0131853, IMG submission 92764) | Labiotermes labralis P1 segment gut microbial communities from Petit-Saut dam, French Guiana - Lab288 P1 (version 2) (version 2) | ecosystem: Host-associated > Arthropoda: Insects >... | reverse complement strand
CCCCCCGGTGGGCCAAGGCTTCCCCCCCCCCGCCCGCCCGCCCCTGGCCCCCCCCCGGCGGCCAATAAAAGGGGGTGGGGGCTTTCCCGGGGGGGGGGGGGGGAAGCGGCCGGGTCGTGGCGTTGACCACCCACCCCAATCTAGCTCCGAGGTTAAAGAAAGAGTAGAGCTATGTCTTTACTCCACATCTGGAACTTCGTGTCCTGTCCTAGGGTGAACTTTACCTTTTACCTTTTAGTATCAGTCCGTTGCTGTACATTAAATTTGCATTTATTCCTCTTTAATAAAGTTTGCCCTTTGTACAATTCTCCGTATAAAGGTGCTCTTAGTTCTAAAATATGCTACTTAATCCTTGAAGCTGTGTCCTTAATGAGAAACTAATAATTCCTCCGCTAGTTCAAAAACATATGAATTCATTCCACACCCTCACACTGTCATTAAGATAGTGTTAATTTTGTCATACAGTTTGCGTTTGTTTCTTCAAAGCGATTTCTTATCCTCAGTTTTTCAGTCGATATTTTACACACACTTCATATCACTCCAATATGCTCTACATGTCCTGCTCATTTCATCCGCCTTCATTTGGTCGAACTAATACCATTTTGGCAAAGAGTGGAAATTATGAATCTCATATTCAATGCACCGTGTCCCACCTCCATTGCTTCCCTTTTTTCTCAGTTTCGTTCCAGACCTTGACAAGGGGAGAGTTTCGGTCCAGTGCGGCTCTGTTGTAGGCAGTTTTCACTCGATGTGTATCAAAATTGACACAAAATTCTACCCCCCTCCCCCTCCAACCCAGGGTTGTTCCGTGATCTATATAGATTTTTGGCAGTTGGATAGCGTTCGCCGCTAACCAGTTCCGACTTTTCCTCTACCTTTGAGGATTGCGTTAATGAGACTATTAATGTTTGTGGTTGTCACCATGACGCATTCTCGGCTGCGGATGGAAGAGACAACCTATGGATATGGAGGATAAAATATGGTGTGGTTATCTGCTGCCGAGTAAGGCACGAAGTCTTGAAGACCTAGAGGAACTGGAGCTGTACGTCAACGCACTTTTAATTATGGCATTGAAGGGGATGAGCAGTGATAGTCACCCTTCGCCTGACTTACTGCAGGAGGATGGGGTGTTGGACCTCAGAGGTCTGGTCGATGTGAAGAGAAAAGGCCCTATTCCTGCTGGGAGTGGAGCCACGATTTCTGAGTCGTCCAGCGTGTAGCTTACTCACTCTTCTGTCAGCTAACAATTTGCAGTCCATCTTGGAGTTGGGCGTCTTTCTAAGATACTACATCTGCGGAAAGCGTAGCATATCATACGGACTTTGCGTTTGGAGGGACTACTTTACGTGACTTGAGGAGAGGGCAGGAATCGGATTCCTGTGGCTCTGGAGAGGACCAGGTGGCTATTACAAACACGGTAATAAATTTCCACGACGGACACCATTTATAGAGGCCAGGATTATTCTTTGTTGAAGATGAGTATCTTTTTTTTCGGTAAGGGCTGACGTCATTAAGATACTAAACAGCTCACCACGTTAGTTATAATTAAGGCTTTTGTTCCTATCTCTTTACTATCAGTGGCCTAAAAGCAATCAAATATCCAGTCAGCAAGCTCAGCGCACCTTGTTCTGTCAGCCAGGAATTTGCAAATATTTGTTTATTGACCTGTCTTACTTATCATCATTTGTTGCCTTATTTGATTGCGAATCTTGGGGAAGAATAAAATGACGAGTTGAATATTCGGACCCAAGATGGTTGAACTAGCGGGAATGGTGACATTACTGCATCATGAGCCGCTTCATAATTCGTACTTCGGGAATTTTGACATTACTGCATCGTGAGCCGCTTCATAATTCGTGCTTCACCAACTGTTAGTGCTAATTGTTTATGAAATTACTGGGAATAACAGGGCCTGGCTTGATACCTCGCATGCTTGAGGGAGGTGAGAAATTTTTACAGAATGTCATTGGGAATCTCAGAAAGGAACGGACGCTCAAATGACCTAATGTTTGATGGTACCTGTAATGTTGAAATATTTCTTACAGAAATTTAGTGCGAGGGATTGTTGTGAATAAAATTAATCCAGAATAAGTTCCAGTGGCGGATTGCTGCCAAAATGAGTAATGATGCCGTTTTTCGGCAGAAGTTAGGGGATTTCTTGATCAGCTGAGTGACTGTCAGCTCCTGAAGGACGTATCTTCACAACGTTCAAGACCGTCTTCTGCGTCACCCAAGCATAAACACGCGACATGTCTGTGTAACTCTCGTTCTAGCACTACTGCTAGCCGATTGGGTTTCTTCACGGCCCTCGTGTTGCCGTAAAACAGCCCTGCTCCTGTATTGCTGATAGCTGGATTTTAACAGTCATTTCAAATTACATAAGAAACGGGATTTGAAGATCTGCCTAATGATTCAGTAGTTTAACAGTCTGACATATTCATTGGCGTTTGGTTACACTTAATGTTACCCTAATTTGTGGGTACAATTTTATTTACGTTTAATGACGGTTTGTTGTTTTTATCTTTGTCAGTGCCATAGTTACCTCTTTGCTGCTACAGCAGAATGTGAAGACTGAGCAGCAAATAAATCCGTTTATCACTAGCGTTCTGAATTAATTCTATCTTCTTATCACATAGAATTCTGCAGATTCATCCCAGTGTTAACTACTATTTATTTATTTATTTATGTACTTATTTTTGGAATTTCAAGATAGTTCTAACAGACTGTATCTTAGACCTCTGTTTTTTACGTTTTGCTGACCGTACATCTCAGTATAATCTTAATAATTAACCAACTTGATGCACAAATTCTTTTTTATATAAGTTTATTATATGCCTCTATATGTTTCGAGCACTGTTGTGCTCGTCATAAGGAGGTCAAAATTGTATTATACAGCATCTGGTATCGTCGCACTCTATAGGTGGCCGTCCGGTGCACAGGTGCAGTCCTCTCTCAACCTGTGCACCGGACGGCCACCTACAGAGTGTGATGATACCAGATGCTGTATAATACAATTTTGACCTACTGACGATGAGCACGCAGTGCTCGAAACATGTAGAGGCATATAATAAACTTATTATAAAATAAGAATTTGTGCATTAAGTTGGTTAATTACTAAGATTAGTCCTCTGTGTGTGTGTGTGGGGGGGGGCGGAGGGGGGGGATGTGGATATGAATTTCCCATCTTTCCAACCAGTTTTGTAGCCCATCTCGGCCTCCTTCATTTTTAGGTGCGTTCGCAATATTGCGAAAAGCGACTGTTAACTTCGTCATGTCTGTGCGTCCGTTCGTCTGTTCGCATGGAGCAACTCGACGCTTACTGGACGGATTTTCATGAAATTTAATATTTGAGTATTTTTCGAAAATATTTTCGGAAAGTTCAAGTCTCGTTAAAATCGGACATGCATAACGGCTACTTTACACGAAGACCAATATACATTTTTGGTCACATGTCGTTGAATTCCTCTTAGAATGAGAAATGTTTCAGGCAAGATTTGTAGAGAAAATTAAAACACATTTTATATTCAATAGCTTTTTTTTTTTTTTTCGAAAACTGTGCCTTAATGAGAAAATTTGGAAATATTTTGTAGAGGCTGACCGGCCACAGATGACAATATGACGCATTCGTATTTGCATGTTGGATACCTAAGTCTACAACTACACTCAGAATATGTAGTATTTATTGATTTTCCTCTGCAACAATCGTTACACGAAAGCACCTCTTTGTTACATTTTACGTACATTGCCTGTCTTTTAATACATACAATACTACATTAGGTCTACTACAGTTCAACGATTCCTAAGCAGAGTTCAACATTTCAATTCTAAATTGTAATTGGTGTATAGAACACTAAACCTATACACATAGGTAAGAAAAATTTTGCTCTTTTATACAGATGGCAGTATTAAATATTTCGTAACCTCTCCGTCCTGCAATTTGCTTGGCACTTCACAAAGCAACTCACTTTCCAAAATTTTAGGTTCGTTTGTCTTTAGGTGCAAAAAGTATGAAGTAAATTGTTATGTTATATTAAAGCCTGCTGTTCCCTTAATGTCTTCCTGTGGGACTGTGATTGATAGGATAATATATCCCCTTTTAAATTTGTCAAGCGTTTTCTGTGGCTTTTACAAGCCTTCTCATCACTCGGCACCACTGCAGTAAGTAATAGACAGCATGTGGGATATCACACCATTTTGTTCTTGGAGCTTGAATTCAATAAACATCAGAATTGTTCAGTGTTAGTTACTTGCGGTGCTCCAGCTTTCATGTGTAAGCTAAGGTATGAAGGTAAAAAGAGGTTTTACAAAAAAAGAAAAAAAAAGATAGTTATTTTGTCAACAGAAATATACATATGTGTTTAAAGGATTTACAGTTCTCATATAGAAGAACTTTTCACTTATAAATTCTAACCGTTATAGCTGCTGGCATATTATGTTTTGGTTTATTTAATCACAGGTGCACTTTGCTGTCTTCGCGCTGTCTGTTTCGACAGCTCTCGGAACACAACAGGGCTAAATATTTGCTAACAAATAAATGCCATTATTTGTTTGTAATGCGTCCATTTTTAAAGAAACAACTTTACGAATATTGTGACACTGTGGCATGTCCGTCGGGATTAGTTATGATTAATTACAGTATCAACCATTTCAACCCTATCTTCAAGTTCAATGACGGACTCTGTACCACAGCTTTCACAAAGTTAATATAAATGTTATTTACATGTCGACTTGCACCTTGTTACAGCGATATCCAGCGGAATTCTTAATGGGGATAATTCGAGACTTGGTCCGACAATTTGGAAATATTACAATAAAAAAGACTGTCGTTGTGACTGTTGTTTTGAACTAAAATGAGTGGGCCTTGAATGTAGCTGTCTGTGGAGGTCCATTCACATTCTATTTTAATGGTGAACAGCCTTGAAGCGGATAAGATTAATTGGGCCATGTATAAAAATATATATGCCTGAAATCCTGAAGGAATATTGGTAATTAACCAACTTAATGCACAAATTCTTATTTTATAGTAAGATTTATTGTATGCCTCTACATGTTTCGAGCACTATGTACTCATCATCTGGAGGTCAAAATTGTATTATACAGCATCTGGTATCGTCACACGCTGTAGGTGGCCGTCCGGTGCACCGGACGGCAGATTTCCTGTTATTCTAACTACTTTGCACTTCGGCAGGAGAAAGGAATAGGCGAGAATTGTAATAAACCATCTTGAGAATCAGCAAGTGTTCAGAATGTGATCTGTAGACAAGCCCAGTGACTTGCCTTAACAGCTGTGGTGTGTTCAAAAAATCACAATGCAGTACGTTCCATTCACCTCTTTGAATATCTCTACATTATTCAGGCCATGTATGAAGGTATGTACAAATATAATGGTGGTCCCTTTATCTCATGAAAATCCAGGCTTGTCTCTCGAATACAGGTGGACCAGAGCAGATTGCAGACCTGTCCTTTAGAACATCGGTGGCCATGCCATGGCCACTCTTTCACGGCGGAAGCCCGGATTCAGTCCCAGACCAGTAACTGTAGGATTTGTGATGGACGAAGTTGCACTGGGCAGGTGTTTCTCTGAGAACTTCCGCTATACTCCATACTCATTAGTCCAGGTATCACTGGTGCGATAGTACGAACAATTGACAGCGTCACTAAATAAAGCATTGTAAAATATCAAACATCGGAGGCGAGCGATTAGAAAATCTGCTTCTGATTGGAGGGGGTCTGACTTTGAGCTTGGGCTCTGTATCGTCTTATCTGGCTGTTGTTTCTTCTGACTTTCCTCAGTCCATGACTTATAATGGGCCGCGACTGCTTCCTTTCTTATCGTTGTTACTCGTTTAACCGATAGAAGCTACATCATACTTGGTCATCAAAGAAGCATGGTTAAATATGCGAAGAATGAAAACAGAGGCGTCACAGTGTAGGCCTGGGAGGGCCTTGCCGAGGTCTGTATAAATGTGCATAAATCTTGTGTGTGTGTGTGTTACCTAGTTTCATTGCGCAAAGGCGGTCGGTGTCTTTGTAGCTAATTTTCCTGTTTATTTAACTGTTTAGAATCCAGTGGTAAGTTTATATACCATCTGCTTTAGCATTAAGAAGTTGTGTTTTTTCCGCGCAATTTCTTTGTGTTTCGTATTATACCTAGAAAAGCAGCGATTATTTCTCCTGCAACATAAACCGATCGGTCTGCGTAATGGACGAGGAGTTTCTTTACATATAGCGGACAAGGAGTGGGTGCTCTCTAAGGTGGAAATTCATTTTTATATAGCATTTAGATGAGGGTCAGTCTTTAAAGGATTCATTTGGATTTGATTTATGGGATTGACGGTTCACACGGCTGCACACTGAAGTGTGCTGTTTTGGCGTTAGTAGCTACCTGTCCACTAGACTGCGCGTGGTAAACTTTTAGGGTGTGTGTTCCTGTTACAGGCCCGGTGTGGCCCACAGGGTGGGTAGAGGTATAGCTCTACTCTTCCATGACCGCGGCACCGGGAAGGGGTGAGTGGTCAGCAGCACGTCCCGGCCGCACTTTACCCCCGGGAAAGACCCGGTACCCATTTTACAAGAGGCTGAGTGGGCCCCAGGGCCGGTCTGGACGGACGGAAAATCTCGTCCCCACCGGTATTCGATCCCGGACCTTCCAGCCCGTAGTCCGTCGCTATACCGACTGAGCTACCTGGTCCACAAATTTTTAGGGTACCGTAATCTTATTTTATTATTTAATGACGCTTTCATTTACTTCTATTATTTAACATCTAACTATAGAATTGTTACGGAATAAATGAGTGGAAAGAACGTGGAAGGTAATTAATATAAGATACCCTAGTGTTGTTTGTCTGGAGGAACTTGGGAAAATCACGAAAACCTTAGAATTACCGGCCTGCAGGCGGAGATTTGGATTTGTTATATGCCGAATTCGGTACTTGGCTACCAATCGCTATGTCGGGATATTCTGGAGCCGCTTTTCCATTGTATGGCCAAGCAGTCACGGAAGCCGGTACTGTGCGTGGTGACATTGCAACGAATTACGAAATGCGAGTTCAGTTATCCCGGAAACTGACTAATACAGAGAACGTATTGCGAACTTGACTAAGTAAATTTCGACAGCGTACCATGTATTGGTTCACAGGTAATTCGCCATAATTTTAACATTACTCTACCCATCTCAGCGTCATAAGAGAATAAAGTGTCTGTAGGGAGAGGGAGAGAGAATGAGAGAGAGAGAGAGGTGTGTCATTGAAGGAAGCTATTGTTGCTAAGATAATATACTTAGCATCAGCCGTAGATGAAGGAAATACAAATATAAGGCAATGGTGGACTAACAGTGGCACCGTAAAGCCAAGGTTCTCGGACAGAAACCGGTCCAGTACCACATTATGCTTCACAAATCACACAGTGGCCGGTCGGGTATTGATTCCGTTCCTTCGAGATCAGATGCCTGCAATTAATCCCCAGTAATATGAAATTATCGATTATAATTATTAAGATAATGTCTACATTTTACTCTATAAACAGCAATTTTAGGAAAAATAATTCATCCGTTCTAACACCGTTTTAAGTTGGGGTGTGAAATAAAAGTTTCTGAAAACTAAGGGCTCACGAAGGGGGATGAGCTGGTGGTGCTGCTTACGGTGTGAAGTGGAGCGGAACTTTGTCACCTAGTAGATCTGTTGTTAGGATACTGAAATCTATGAGACTGCAATGAGCTGTGCATAGATTGGAGTATGGGAAGCGAGGAATGCATACAGAAATATGGCGCGGAAACTTCAGAGTGGAATACCGAGAAGAGAAGATGAATATTATGGCAGTGGGACATGTAAATTAAAATGGACTGAAACTGTGTTCATTGGCAGGCTGTGGTGTTAGAAGTGTTGAAATATCGTGTTATGCTACTAGAGAGTTAATGAGTGTGAGTTATTGTGAATTTATTTCCTTATTCTGAGACGACGTCGGAAAGTGTTTATTTGGTTATTGTGAGTTCATTTCCTTATTCTGAGACAACGTATTATGAGTACGTATTTATTATGCGGCGACTGGTTTCGGCACCAAGCTTGGGCCATCGTAAGGCCGTAGTAATATATGAAAGTATGTACATATAGAAACTACAAATCTATCTTGATTTGAAAGGGGAAATCTCCCGCTTAGTGATTTGAAGTTTCTATGTGTATTCACTTTCTTGTATTATGATGGCCTGATGATGATCCAAGCCTGGGGCCGAAACCAGTCGTCGCTTAATAAATACGTATTCATAAAAGTTTTTTGGTTGTTATTGAAGTTTTTTTTTAGACTTTTATGACATTTTCCCCCCCTGAAATTTTCCAACCAACACATTTGTTACGTCACTGAGCGCGCTACGTGTCCTCTTGACCTCATCGTTCTTGGTTTATCCATCCTAACAATATTAGGTGGTGTTTGTAATTTAGGAAATTTTTTTACGCGAGTTTCACAATACTTGCGGAATTAAATCGTGTATATGGTGTAGGACCTTAATTGTCGCGCAAAGAATATTTTATGTGTACGATTTTTTAATTGAAATACTGGGTCGATTTTTTTTTTGTTTTCGTTACACGAAGTACATTAGGGTTATCGCGTCTGTATACCTGCATATCTAATCTCTGAACGTACTGAATAGATACGGAAGAAATTTATTATTGGGCTGATGGTTGGGAAGTTCGCACGGCCGCCATGTTAATATTTATTTACGGCCTAAAAATTAAGCGTATAATTGGAATGGTCTCTAGTGACAGGGTATCCATAACACGTGTCATGAAATTCCATCCGTTTTTTAAGAACTATTAAGCAGACGTATTGCAGAACAACACATAGATGTTTTCGTTCAAAAGAGAACAGGAAATTACTCTAAAATGATAGTGTCAAGACAAGAGGAACACCCATGACGTCATCTGTATGCCTTGGGAACATTGAATAGTGTCTTCATTGCGTTTCGAAGCTTTGCCCAAAAGTCATGTCGATAGACGCTTGAAGACTGCAGTCATTTAAAGCCTCATCAGCTTTATGATGCAGTTACACTTCCGCAAATCCGCACGGTCACGACGTTTGCCGTCATGAAGCAAAAAGTGAAAGTGCACGAGCGCGGTACGGAACTGGGTCAGGTCGGTACGCGATACGGCTGCAGGTGGTTCGGGTCCTATCACGAAACCAACAAAACTATTGGTCGTACAAATGTGTATACACTTGCAGGAAACACTGGGAAACGGTGTTGGCTTCACTGACAAGTGAATGAGTGGCGACTGTTTGGGTAGGCGGGTAAATGGAACGAAAGTTGGGTGCACCAACGGAAGTTTTTTGGGATTACATCAAATGATTTTTAACCCTTTGACGCCTATTGTCAACTATAGTGGTCGTACCGCACCGCTAACCTCTAAAGTTGCATTTTATATATTTATTCAACAAATATAGATACTGATTATTTTAAACGTGGTATATACTCTCCTTTTTTTTTTTCTCTTCAAAATGCAGTTTGTTTCACAATTCTAACGTATTTGGTTCCTGTGTTATTCACATTTTATATACAGGGTGTGCTAAAATTTAAAAAAATAATTCCGGCGCCAAAAGGTTAAGAATTCGACAGAAACTACTTATAGGCTGTTGTCTGAAATAACGCTGAGTAACATGTTTTTGTCTTGACACGTTTACATGTATTTCGGTTTGTTGGGTAACGGGTTGGCTACTACTGTAGGTGTTGTAGACGACTCCGACCGAAGGTTACCTCGAAATAGCTGCTTCTCTTCCCGGAATTCAAGTTATCCTTTATCGCTGATTACTCCTTCCTTAAATGACTACAAATACGAAAGACTGGCGCTAAGAGTCTGTTGCGAATGGCAACAGACTGCACCCAGCTCTGAGGCTACGAGGTGGTAACCCGGAAACGAAAGCTTCGCATTCCTCTGACTGATAAACTGTGTGTGTTTGTTATCAGGTGTAGTTCCAGTGTGTTCAGCTTGCAAAAAAGCTTTGGTCGATAATGTACTGTTACCTGTTAACAGATAATTTCATTCATTATACCAGTGGCTGTCTTAATCCAGTTTTCAACCTGAACATTAATACGTATTTTTTTTAATTACCTTCTGTATACATAGGTTCTGAATTTTCGTTACAAGCCTATCATGTGTTTAAAACGTCGCTTGGGTGAATGAGTTTTTAGAAGATCATTTTCTTATTGAATCCTTGCATACATTTGATGATGATAAAGATTTTTGGTCGTTTGTTTTCCTACTTGTCTTAGGCGGTAAAAGGGCCTTACGTGTTTACCGTACTTCGGTTTTTGTTTGTGGCAGCCATACTTCGAAAATATGCAGCATTAATTAAGGCAATTTTTGGTGACGTGAAAGAAAAGACGCCTGTATGGTATGTATTTTTAGCTGTAATAACAAACAATTATTCTTTTACGAGTAAATGCGTTAGTTAATGACGCTGTCAGTTGGTTAGTTTATATACCGTGTTTGATACATGGATGAATGGGCATTGAACATGGTGGAATGACGCTGACAAGTGAAACCCGTCAATGAGCCATTTTGTTCACCTCGTGGACTGGCCTGGATTCGAACCTTGGCCTCCGTAGTGAGTAACCCGCGATTATCTGCCTGAGCTGTGGCATGACTGAACAAGTTGTAGTAACAGGATAAGTCGACTTTGCTAGTCTTGTTTCCAAATAGATCTTGGGTTTTGTTTCGGATCGCATTGCTGCCAAGTAAAAGGGCCATTTCCGCAGAAACCTGAGGGTTTCCATAGTAAAGTAACTGAGCGGGACGTACGTAACTGACTGCCAGGGATATCTCTCTTTGTTCGAGGAATTTATCGGTACCCCCTGCCTGGTGCAGAATGTTACTGACATACTGACAGAATCATTTGTCGTGTTAGCAATCAGTAAACGTCGGAAGTCTGTGTCGAACAAAAGAAGCAAACATCAGGAATGTTTCCTTTACAGGGTCTTGGACGTGACTGCTCCCCAGTTCGCGTTATGAACTAGATTTTTGTGTTCGGCAGAAATTGCGCTGCGGATATTACAGCAAGTCTCACAGCTCCTTAGGATTAATAGATTTGATGGAAGAATGTTTCCAGACAGAATTATATTGCGCTACATGGATGCATTATTTGTGATTGCTTTCTTAGGAGCACTGATAGAAAGGAAGCAGCAATCGAGAAGCAGTTTGTTACGAACTGCAGTGATTGTGTCGGAACCACTAATTACCTTTCGATTATTTCCTCTTGTCTTTTGGCCTAATCTATCGGTGGGTGAAAATAATAGCATATAGATGCAGGCCGGTGTCTGAATAAGTGTAGATGGAGACACGTCATAACCATATGTTATTTGCAATTGCTTATGTAATTCGCCACTAGACTTTCGGTCGCTAACTCCTTGTTGTGTTCTACAATTAGTACCTAACAAGTAAATTTTATGCACGGTGTTATCGCCACGTAAACTTTTCACACTCTACTCGTCTTGTTTACCTACAAGGCAACGGACGCACATAAACTCTGTAATGCAAGTTTGTGAAAGCAGAGGTTCATGTGACTCTGTAAAACACTTTGACTGTGAAAATTTTGCGTCATATCTCAAGGAAAGTAGACATATGGTGAGACTGTACTGGATGGACCTGTCTTAGAGTAGTATTTTTTTTTGTGTTTGTATGACCGTGCATCTTAGATACAATGATATGAACAACCAACTAGATGCAACAATAACAATTTATTAGTATTTCAATCAACTCAACATGTTTCGGGCGATAATTTCGCCCATCCTCAGGAGCACTGGGCTGTGTTTACGGCTTTTGGTTTAATATCCCGATGATGTTTGCCAGCAGGCAATTGTTATTGTTGCATCTAGTGGGTTGTTTATATCATTCTTAGAGTAGTGTTAAGTAACGGACTTTTGTACGCACGGTAGTGAAATTTGTGACTTGCAACATGCGTAAATGGCGGAAGGGGATTTCCGAATTATTTATTCCTTACTCGATTGAGAATTTTGTAAGCATCTTCTATGATGCCTCCCCCCCACTCCTCCCCCCCCTCCCGGCGGATTAATGGTTTTTAAACTTCAGGTTACGGGACAAGACCTACATTGTAACCGCTTTATTTCTTGGATATAATGGCAACGAATGTTAAGACTTGTAATTACGTGCAAAGGTACAGAATTTTTCATCGCAGGGTGTATCCAACACAGGCGTATCGTTGCACTAGTAAATGCTTTGTACTTGACAGTTCGGATTTCGACAAGTGTACACCAGTGATACGGATTTATTTTGTGTAGTTTTACTCATTCTTTTTAAATTCGGAGAGAGTTTTTTTTTGTAACGTTTCAGGAGGGTCCGGCCACTTCTATAGGACGCGTGTATTTACTGTCCTCCTGCTTTTGTTGTGGGTAAGGAGTTTGAATCTAGGAATGAAATACTATTCAAGAAATACGATAGTTGGAAATTATTTTATTCAGGTGCTGCCAGATAAAGACGCGGAGTTAACATAGCTTTACCGAAGGACAGTAATGTGGTTCCGAAACGCTGAGAGTAGTTCTATCGTGTGAAACGCCGTGTATGGTTTTCTAATGCATTATGGCCATAAGCGATACACATAAATATACGCGACGCGCGACGATTGTTATCTACTACTACTACTACTGCAACAACAACTACTACTACTATTACCACTACTACTACTACTACCACTACTACTAGTACAACTACCACCACTACCACTACTACTACTACTACTACCACCACCACCACTACTACTACTATTACTACCACTACTACTAGTACCACTACTACTACTACTACTACTACTACTACTACCACTACTACTAGTACAACTACCACCACTACCACTACTACTACTACTACCACCACCACCACTACTACTACTATTACTACCACTACTACTAGTACCACTACTACTACTACTACCACTACTAATACCACTGGCCCGAAGGTGTTATTACCGTTGTTGTTAGTGCATGTAATTTTACTCCATCCTGACACAGATGAATCCATTCAACAGCGTCATTCTCCTCTTCTCGAAGATCCGTTTGAATGTTGACTTTCCGTGTACTTCGAGGTCCTTCAAGTGGTCCTATCCCTTTATGATTTCTGACTTAATGTTGTGTTTTCGAGAAGATAAAACAAATTATGAATTGAAGCGGTATGCAGGTTTCTGCAACTTGACATCTCCAGTTAGGGTCTCAATATCCGCCGTTCGAACTAGTACTGATTACGTCCATGGTATTCAGATCTTTAAAGATTAAAATTAATGTGAATTGTAAATAGAAGACCAGCTCCTATCTCACAGTAAATAGAATACTTAGTTTCTTATCATCAAGACAAATCTCTTAATGTTTTGTAGGGTTAAACTCTTTTTTTTTTCTTTTTGCTAGAGAACACACAAAAGACTTACTGTGGGAAAAAATTAGTTTTTGTGTTAACCTTTTGACGCCTAATGTCAACTATAGAGGTCGTACCGCACCGCTGACCTCTAAAGTTGCATTTTATATATTTATTCAACAAATATAGGTACTGAATATTTTAAATATGGTATATGCTGTCGGTTTTTTCTCTTCAAAATGCAGTTTGTTTCATAATTCTAACGTATTTGGTTCCTGTATTATTCACATTTTATATACAGGATGTGCTAAAATTAAAAAAATAATTCCGGCGTCAAAAGGTTAAAGGCTGTGGTGCACACCACTGAACTCTGTAGGGATAACCATCGTTTAGAGAGTGTGTAACTTTCGCTGTAGAGTACCGCAATGGTTTGTGTATTCGTTTCGTTACTAGTTTCTGACTCTTTTCAGCCTCCTTTTACCGTCAGTCCATGTTTTGATTTCTGAAGAAGACGACCTTGTGAGAATCTTCATAACTGTGCTCCTCACCAAATATTATGAGACCCTTCAAATTAAGGAGAATGAGTTGGGGTGAGTGGACCGTGAAACAGTTATGAGGCAGATAAAAGATTCATGCAAATTGAGACAGCTTTGCCTACGATCCGGTAGTGGAACTACTGACGGAGAAAACAGCATGAGATTTCAACTGGTTTCAACCGGCTCACGTTAGGGTCCAGTGGCAGTTGCTTATAAACGTTAATGAATTTACGGGTTCCACTTGCTATGAAGAATTGCGTGACCAACTGAATAACTTCTTGCTACTTAAGAGGGAGTTTGTTTCGTGGCATTAGTTGGACGATACTCTTTAATGAATTTCGGCCTTCTCTTACTTGAAGACTATATTACGCAAAATAGGCCACGGCCGATATTTTACTTTCTTAAGCCTAGCTGTTGGTTTATTACACAGTAACTTCTTCGTTTATCGCAGCAAGTGAAGGACAAACATCACACTCGAGATGTTCATGCAGGCCATCCTTTGTCCTTGGTCTAAAATTCATTTTTTTTGCGGATGATTTTAATCTTACAAACTTACTAGCGGAAACCTTGCGATTTCTGTGTGCTGTATTAGGTAAAGGTGGGGAATGTGATACAAGAATTTCTTTAAGATCTGCTTTATTTTGAGATTTTGCGCAGTGTAGAAAACTAGTTCCGTACCGACGGTTCGGGTTAAACTATCGGTACCATCCTCAAGAGTCAAGCAGTCCAAAACGACCATTTGTTCCTTAAAGATGGGTTCGATAGATAGTCCCGAAACGTCGGTGTGGAACTACCATTCTACGTTGCGTAAAATCCCAAAAGAGCGTAGGTCTTTATATCGCGTCGGAAGCCTAAAATCATGCAAAGCACGCATTTCTTGTTGTGTTCTGTAATCCTTGTAAAAATTAAGACACTGTGAGCGTGAAAATAGTCCTGTTACAACGAACTCCCATCGAGGCAATATCAGAATTAGCTAGTGTACTGACTATCTACGAACCACACCATGAAGTCATAAAGTAATTTAAAGCTACAAGTCACGTATTCCTGTGTTGGGCTTTAGGTTGAAGCGAATGCCAGTTTAGCATTCAAAATGCTTCACTGCCTGAAGGAGTAGCCGCTCATACGTGTTTTTAGGAGACTGTTTGGGCCCCGAGGCAGTCTGGACGCGGTGACGAAGAAAACTTGTCCCAAACGGTAATCGAACCCCAGCCATAGGTTCCGTATCCAGTCACTGAGCTATTGCAGGTCGCAAAACAATTTGAAATTATTAAAACAGAATGACATAGCAATTATTAATATTTAGTTTTTTTAATACTTTCCACTGTTGTTGCAAAATTATGGCCTCAATTGGAGGTGTAATGAGCTGAAATTATCGAGTGAAAGAGTGAAGAGGGTGATCCTTGAGGAAGGCTACAGCGATGTGAGATTATATTACCTTTCTTCACGGCTGTCTGAACATTGTGTAGGTTGTCTTTAAGGTGAAGTTCTGTTTAGTTCCTTCGAACCCTTTCACTTCGAAACTTTGAACGTTGTATCTTATTGAAAATAATTAATTATCCCTGTTTGTAGCGTTACCAGAAAAGCGCGCAACGTTTCCGCTAGTGAATTATTGATGACATTTTTTTTAAATTAATACAGTAGAATTTATTTTGTGAGGCAAGAAATACGATTCATGAAGAAGTAACGCATAAGATGAAAACTCTGCACTTACGTACGTAAAGTACTGTGGGTTAGACAGGGGAAATTGTGTGAAGAGGATTCAGAAGGACGGGGTTTCTGAAATTACGCGTACAGAAAAATTATAGGAAGACCCAGAAGCGAAAAGAGTGACCAGTTTTAATTCGGGATCTTTTAGCAGGCTTTAGAGCTCCGAATCCATGAATTTTAAAACCCAGTTTCGAGAGCCTTCTGATTGGTCGTAATTTACTAAAATAATTAAGATTGCAGCTGTCTGATCGCAATAACTTTAGTCAGGAAAAATAAAATTTGAATAATTTGGGTGAATATGCTTAAGTCTTCACAGGATCGTTTTCTTTTCATTATGACAAAAATTTGTGTCGATAAACTGGGGTGTTGAAGAGGCAGCTACTGATTTAGGATTTTGGTCGTGGAATAAAATTTGATAACTACCGTCCTACTAGTTTTACAGTGGACAGAAGAGTCAGATAGTGATTAGCCTATGTTGGTGGTGGCTTTTGTGACAGCGGTAGTAATAACAACAGTGGCAGCACTCCTGCTGTTACTTGCAGATGTCAGTTAGTACCGTGTTGCATGTATTAATTGTTGTTCTGCGAAATGTTTGGGATTGTTCTCATGGAACATTAACCTTTTAGAGCATACTGGTTACGCGATGGACCATCACGTTTACATTCAACAACTGTAGCTCTCTCCACACTGTATTTGTGTTTTGTATTTATCTGAGAACAAACAGCGACTTGTGCCACTTATACCATAAACTTATTTGTTTTTATAACCGAAATGAAAAGTGTTTACTGCGCGGTACGAACTGGGTCTTTAATTAAAGCGGTCTGCGCGACGTCTTTAAAAGGTTAATGTGTCTGTTCTCTTCTCTGACAGTCATGCCTCTACACCGATTTAAAGATATGGGAGTCTACCTTTGAATTTTATTAATATTTAAAATGTCTGCAGTCTAGCGAACTACAAGGTGCTACAGTTCACCGAGGGACACTGGAGGATAAGGTTGGTTCTTCGATTTCTTGACCCTTGAAGATGGGAATTATATTTTGTTCCGAAACGTTAGTAGGGACTTACTACCATACGCTGCGAAATATCCCAGAAGAGCTCAGATCTGAGGGTTACATTGACTTTAAAACGAAGTGGCCTGCGAGTGTGAATCGAAACTAATTGGCTTAGTGTAGGGTCCAGCGACAGGGTATTGCTAACATAGCAATAAGCCTATAAATTCAATTAAAGGCGGGAATTTTTTGTCAAATTCAGGGATAGGCTAGTCTGCTCCGCGAGAAAGACTGTGCCCCGTTGAGGTGGGTTATGTCACTTCAGAAGTGGTATTACGCAATGGTACCTACTACTCCGCTACTTGCGTGTGTGTAATCGGTATGAAAGCGGATTTGATAAGGTGTGGGAAGGAGGCTCTCAGTACATTTCGTCTTCTGAACCGCTACTGCTTCAAGAGGGACGGTGGCAGTAATCATATGTACATTCTGATTGATTTATGTTTTAAAATCCTTATATTCAGTGGGATGGGCCGATCCCTTGTCCAGAGGAATCTACAGATTGTGGCTGTGTGTGTCATTGAGTGTGATCATGTGACTGTCTGCACCTAGGATACGTGGGTAGAAAAAGTCAGAATAGACAACAAATAAAGATGAATTCACTGTTTACAGACGATGAATAGCGGTGAAAACTGAATTAAACATACACAGTGCGATCCATAAGTTTTAGAGAATTAGAGCGATCTACCGGCCAGCCCACTAAGTACTATCAACCAACATCTGTTCACACACCGAGTTTCATTTGTTTATCTTCGACAATGTACGAGTTATAACTTGTCTTGCAAAGGCAGTTTTCTTTATACGTCATGGATAGCGGAAATGAACATAGAGTTGCCACAAAATTTTGTTTCAAAGCCGGTCTATCTGCGACAGAAATACTAGTATTGGTGCAAAAGGCTTATGGGAATGAGGCTATTAACCTATCAAACATTTTTAGGTGGTATTCTCGATTTCGAGACGGAAGGGAACCGGTAGAAGATGACGAGAGAAGTGGCCATCCAAAATCGACTTCAACTGAGGTAAACATTACTGCTGATGCTAATTTGTTCAAAAATAACCGTCGAATCGCATCAAGAATGATAGCAGAATCTTCGAACACCCCCAAGACTGTAGTTCTTCTAATTCTGAAAGAGGACTGGGAAAGAGAATGTGTACTCGTTTTGTTCCACACTCCTTGACACCTGAGCAAAGGGAAGACATTCTTGCCAAGACATTATCGCAATGGTCGATGCAGATAATTTTTTTTTTTTAATTATTACGGGAGATGAGACCTGGTGTTTTGCCTATGACCCCGAACAAAACGACGGAGTTCTGAGTGGGTTGGTGAGACATCCCCTCGGCCGAAGAAACTGAAATTCCACAGGTCCCGCGTCAAGATCATGTTGATAATTTTTTTCGACTCTCAAGGCGCAGTGCACAAAGAATTCGTACCGGAGGGAAAAACAGTAAATGCAGAATTTTATAAAGCACTTTTAAAGGGTTCGTCCAGCTGCGTTTTGCTGTCGAGTTTGTTTTTTGTTGCACAATAATGCCCCCGCCAACAAAGCTTCAGTTGTTTGCCAATTTTTGCCCCCAAAAATTTTCCAACCCTTTACCCCCCCCCCCCCCCCAATACTCTTCAGATTTATCTCCGCCAGACTATTTTCTGTTCCCCAAGCTGAAAATGAAGTGAAAAAGACTCCACTTTGCGGATGTTGCTGATATCCAAGAACCAGTAACTGATGAATTAAAGAAGGCTAAAAAAGAGGAATTCTCGGCAGCTTTTCAGGAAATGTACGACCGCACAAAAGCCTGTATGTATGCCAATGGAGCTTATTTTGAATAATAAAAGGTATGTGTGTTCCTCATGTGTCTTCGATTAAAAAAAAATAGTACTAAAACTTTTGGACCACACTGTGTAAACAAGTTTCTTTGCTAATACTCCTACTATTATGTTGCTGAGGGAGACTGTGCTCTAGAACATGTACGAACACTTTATGACGTATGAGGTCAGGATAAAAAAATAATGACCCAGTTCATTTGTGGGATCGTTGACTCTTTGAATAATATATACGTATTGAGTGAATCCAAGAACTTACACAAATTATTTTAAGTGAATGTTATTTAACTTCCTGGGGATGTGAATACTAAACTTTTGGCCTTTACATTTTGCGTTTTTTTTTAATGAGGGAGTTTATTCGCTAAGGGACAGTGAACTGTGTCTTTGAGGTCGAAGGACACACTGAGATAGGCCCGAGATATTTAATTTCTTTTAAAGGAAACTGACGTGTAAGCAATATAATGGCGAAGATAAACATAATAATTCATTGTAATAAATGAACATTTTGGTATACATATTTAAAAGGGAAAGCGCGAAGGTAGGGGAAACTACAGTCTACTTAAAAAATATTTTTGACAATACTACATTGAAACCATATGATTTTTTTTCATTGCACCTACAAACTTGAGTTTTTTTTTCTGTTTTGAGTAGTGATAATGCAGGGGCACATTCAATATGGCTGCTACATTGAAAAGCACCACAACACAACATCGATCTTAGATTCCTTCTTATGATTTTTGTATTGAGAACTAGGGAAATTGAAGCCAGCAAACCGCTCCCGTTTGATGACTGTATGAATAATCAGAGTAAATAATTGCCCATACACCGGAATGCTTGTTGAAAAGTGTTACAATACCAGTATTTTGTAAGAACTTGTTTATGCATGAGAAAGAGTCCCGGTTTATTTGAAAATCTGAAGGTGTGTTTGCAAGTCGAGATAATGAGAACTATATAACAGTCGATCAGGGCAGAACCAGAGAGCGCTCGACCAGGGCAACTCTTTGCTGCGAAACTGACGCCAGTTCATTCATTGATTCACTGTGCGTCTTTTCTTTGTTCCTTAATGCAAAGTGGTCATTGTATGTACTTTAGCTCTTACTTTGACATAAACAGGAATGTGTAATTTGCCCATATAATGTATTTGAGTATTGCATTTATTTTTCAGAATAAGCATCGATTGCTCCCTTATACAATATTAACTGTTTGGCCCTAACAGTAAAAGCAGCGAGTGTTTAGCTCGTGCTAGGAACGGTTAAACGGGAACTGTCGCTAATTGAAATAATATTTTCAATTATTGTTTCAATTGTTACTAATGTTGTTTTTGTGGGAAAATCCATTTTGAAATAAATTTTGAAAATGTTCTCGTCCTTTATAATTAGTCTGTAACTTATCACGTTGCTGAATTTACTGGTTCACTACTAGCTACTTCCGTTTTTTTTTTATGTTTTGCTGACCGTGCATCTCCGTATAATGTTTTGCTGACCGTGCATCTCAGTATAATGTTTTGCTGACCGTGCATCTCAGTATAATGTTTTGCTGACCGTGCATCTCGGTATAATGTTTTGCTGACCGTGCATCTCAGTATAAT
>Ga0131853_10007252_pt1 | contig 20040 bp, 7 predicted proteins | sample TergutLab28metaG_FD_92764 | JGI IMG/M metagenome (GOLD analysis project Ga0131853, IMG submission 92764) | Labiotermes labralis P1 segment gut microbial communities from Petit-Saut dam, French Guiana - Lab288 P1 (version 2) (version 2) | ecosystem: Host-associated > Arthropoda: Insects >... | reverse complement strand
TGTGTGTGTGTGTGTGTGAGTGACAGTTATTCTGTCAGCAAGTGGTGCAGTCAGGTCTGAAAATTTATCTATAGGAGTAGACTATCATTTCTTACCTTCATCAAGCGCCACTTCCTCCCAGAGCGCTACCTTGGTCCCAGCAGGGTTTCGAACAAACACACTACCGATCATATCAGTGGCAACACGGAGGTCGTGATCAAGTGCCAGCACCCAGAAGGATACTGAAACACGCAGGAGAGGTCGTGATCAAGAGCTAGCACGCAGAAGAAGACTGAAGCAGGAGGAATAGGGCGTGTGTTTGTTACGGTTTTGAGAAGTAAGAAATGTATGTAGAATCCTGAAAGGCGATGGTGTATCGATTATTTATCACAAAAAAGACGTGATCTTTTAAATAAAGCACTGAAAAATGTTGGAGGGTCGGGATAGCATATTCGGTATATCGACTTGCTACGGGCTGGACGGTCCGGGGATCGAATCCCGGTGGGGCAAGATTTTCTACACCCTTCCAGACCGGCCCTGGGCCCACTCAGCCTCCTATTCAATGGGTACCGGGTCTTTGCCGGGGGTACAGCGGCCGGGGCGTGGCGTTGACCACCCACACACATCTAGAGCCGAGGTTAAAGTAAGAGTATAGTTATACCTCTACTTCCTCTCTGGGCCTTCGTGGACTGTTATAGGGTGAATTTTCCTCTACTAAAAAGTGTTGAAACAAAATAACAAAGGAATGACCAACATCGGGGCAGAAAGGTTAATATCTGTGCTTCCTATTCGGAAGTTCACGGGTTTATTTCTCAGTGTGGAGAGAAGCAGTTTGCAGTTTTTTGTGGTTCTTTGCAACTCCTCAAAGCAAATTCCGTGAAGAACCTCGGTCTACACCACATCTGATTTCTTGCACATACTTCCAGTTCATTATTTATTGCTAACTCCATAAAGTAAGGCAACAATTTAGAATATAGTAGCTGCTCAGTTAGCCCAGTAGTTCCCAACTGTGTAGGTAACGCGAAGGGTCAAGACCATGCTTACGAGATACCACCGTTGACTTGTGCCCTGAGCGAGATTAATCAAGGCCACCTCCCACCCCATTTATTTAAGGTCCATTTTAATAACATCCTCCGATTCCCGCGTAGGTCGTCCTCCTGAATTTTATCGTCCTAATGCTATGTCACTATAAGAACTATAATGAAACTCCTCATTAAGTAAATTTCTCTATCTCCCTCTTAGGCCCAAATACTCTTTTCAAATCTCAGATACCCTCACTGACTATTCGTCCCTTAATGTGACAGACTGAAACAGAGAACAGGCAACATCATAATTCTGTACAACTCCTCAAGACCGCTGATATAGTCATTAAAGCGAATTACAGAGAGGTCAAAGGAACTCAGTATGTCGTCCACAGTTCACATGCATATTTGCATTACGTGATTTTTGGCACAAATTCCTATCTGTGTCAGGTAGTGTTGATTTGGCTATGGATATTCATATATCCCCCTGTGCAATTAACATGGAACAATGGGTAATGAGTAATGGAAGGCAATTACAAATGACTGTTGTTTGAACATTGTAACAATAGGAACTGAATTACAATCATAGGACGGAAAGGACAGAATTCGACCGACAGGAAAAAGTTGATTTTAAAACACATATGACAACAAAACAATAGAAATCAATGTCCACTTATAGAATGAGCCTAAATTCCAGGCTTTTAAAGCTATATCGAATTACACTTATGTCTTTGATGACTAAAACATAATTTAAAACATGTGACAGCAGACAATGGCTGTTTACTAGGTGAACATAAAAGCATATTTGACAGAGGATCGACTGAAGTATGATAAGGGATGTTTGTTTTTCACTCATGTTTACTGTAGCAGCATTATCTGTCGCTTGCAGTATTTGTGGACCCCCTCTATGATTAGTCAATATTTATGGGGTGGATGTAGGGTATTGTGTATATGAGGGGTTGGATTGACGAGTCTGCTAATTGATGGGACCAACAGATATGCGGTCAAATATGCATCAATATTACAACAAACTATTCCAGTGGGATGCTAATATAGGATCAGAGTGTGGGATGATGTATGAGAAGACCAAACGCTCAGCGATGCCGACTTAACTTTGATTCTCATCGACGTGGAAATGTGAAAGGCCTATATTCTTTATAGCACTTACAATTCCTCATTATAACAACTGTTGCTGAATAATTTAACTACGAGTATTACACCTTTCATTCGGTGATATTTCATTGTCATCAGAATAGCTAAAGTAAAAGAGACCGACATTTTAAACCTGTCAGAGCATTTCACTGAATTAGCTACATTAATATATATTAGCAGAAGTAAATATGCCGTAATAAGTGAGCATTCACTGGTCTAATAATAAACATTACATAAAAAGTACCAGGTGGATTTCGAGGTTTTAACGGCGAAAGAAATAACGTTTTTTGTTTATTGTTTCTTGAAAAAGAAACTTTGTTCCTCTGGATTTTGACAATTTGTACTTCTGTAGGTCGTAAGTAACTTTCTTCACTTTAAAACAGAGTTTCGTTCACTATTTTATTCCACAGTTTGAGTCTTCTTCGGACGAAACTTCGGTAACAGCTAATGTCATAAGCACAGTCTTCAAACATGGATCCACAATTACCAGCCATAAAGTAAACGCCAGATTATGGAAGGGAAACATCATAATTCGCCTGCCCAAAAAAAAAGTTAAAAACGCGTCCAACAGCGGGAAAGCTTATGCTTACAGTTTTTGGGATTCACAAAGGAAAACAAGGACTCACTGGAAAACATGAACGAGTGAGGATTTCAACAGTGAACAGTGCTTGCTAAAGTGAGATGCCGTGTGACAAGTGAAACCTGCAATTTGAAGCAAACGAAGAGGACTACTATCAGAAGGATCTGTGTTGTTGCACGACATTGCCCGTCCTCACACTAGTGCCCGCAGTGTTGAAACCCTTAAGAAACTAAACTTTGAGGTACTGGAGCATTCCCCGTATAGTGCTGACCTTGCCCCATCGGATTATCACCTGTTTGGTCCACCTAAACAAGTCTTAAGAGACCGTCGGATTACCACGGACCGGCAAGTGAAGGAAACGGTGCATGCGTGGCTTGTCTCTCAGCACAAAACTTTTTATTCTGAGGGCATAAAGAAGATTATGCGGAGAGGGACAAAGTTCATTGAAAAGCAAGGGGTCTATGTTGAAAAATAGTGTACTTGTAAGGTAAATGCACTTGTTTCAATAAATATTAAACACACATTGCAGATAATTATTGACTGACCTTCATATCTCTTAAAATTTGTTAAGTTTCATATTAATACGGGTATCATTGTCTCGCCAATAGCACAGATTTGATTTCGTACATACTGAAATTTTATTCAGCCAATACCTTTTGCTAATTGAAAGTGTCCATTGAAAATTCTTCAGAAGGTCTCTAAGTATGTAACGCAGATGTGGAGGCTACCTGATGATTAATGACACTGCCAGTTATTGACAGTTTTTTTAATCGGAGAAATTACGCACACGTATATACAGTGTGACCATTAATGCCATCTGTCAGACACTAGGAATAACTAAATCCTCTGTCAGGGAATATCATTCCCACGTAATCAATCAATAACCGTCCCTCAGTTTACCATGAATAATAGTAAATCATTTATTCCACAGTTTGTAATCAAAAACCGAAAAAAGAACAGACTGTCACCAGCATGTCTACCATTTGTCTCCAGGACTGTGTTCGCACATGTGTGTGTGTGTGTGTGCGTGCGTTTTAGTGGTTGATACATTTCCTACTGTCCAGATTATCGATGGTTTGTCATATACTTTTAAGGTCTGGTTTCTTTCTGCGTTCCTACCTGTACGTTGTCTGAGTGACGGCACGTGAGTAATGAATGTAGGTCAGCCGCTTTGTAAGAGCCTGCAACAGAACGGAGTACTTTCTCTAAATCTTCGAGCGGAGACTGTATGAGATCCGAACCTGTGTCTGCCGGAGTCCGAGCAACAGATCCCTCCCCTCCCCTCTTTGCTAGTTAACGTCGTACTTTATAGTAGCGTGCTTATTGTTACAGCAGTCACATGTTGATAGTGACGGTACTGTAAATGAATTGGCCTGAGTTGTGCGGCGAAAAACGCCTAAAGAATATGTCAGCTGCGTTATCAAATAGAATTCTGGAGGAAATAGGATACATATATTAACTTAGTGTTTGTTTGGAAGGTTGTAAATTCGCCACGAAAAAATGCGTGAGGATTGTCTGGTTGGATTATGTCAAAGTTAAGAGTTGTGTCAAGGTTGTGTTTTGATAGGCTTTGTGTTATTTTGTTGTGATGGCATTGTAATATCCCACGGTGGTTTTTAAGCATGGTAATATTCCATGATTGGGGACTGCGGTAGCACAGTGGTTAAGACGCTGTGAACAAATCGGAAGGTCGCTGGTTCGATTCCAGATGGTGTCATTGAGATTTTTCATTGACATAATCCTTCCGATCGCACTATAGCCCTGGAGTCGACCCAGCCTCTAATATAAATGAGTACCAGGAGTAGTTCCTGGGGGTAAAAGCGGCCAGTGCGTAAGGCTGACAACCTAACCACCATTCTGGGCCTTTGTCACCTAATCTGGGAACCTTAACTTCCTGGAACCCTCTGGGCACCTCGGGCCTGTAATGGGACTGATGTACCTTTATATTCCATTATGTTATTCCGGCATCGTAACATCCCATGGTAGTTTTTTGGTACTGTAATATTCCGTGATGGCTTCTTGATATCCTAATATGCCATGGTATTCTTGGTATTGTAATATTCCATGATGTTGTTTGTATTGTAATATCCTATTGTAGCTTTTGACATTGTAATATCCCATGGTGCTTTTTTTGGTATTGTATTATCCTGTAGTGTTTTTTGGTATCTTAATATCCCATGGTGCTTATTTGTTACTTTAATGTCCCGTGGTGTGTTTGGTACCACAATATATGTTGATTTTGGTACTGTAATATCCCATGGTGTGTTTTTTGGTATTGTAATAGCCCATGGCAGTTGTCTGGTCCTACTGAGGAAACTCAACGGATGATTCATTGGTGGACCGACATGGCATTACTTGAGAGAGATGTCAAGGATATATATATGTACTGTCTTTATTTTTTAGTTATGTATTTCGCACAGTGTAATATTCTGTGTTGTTTTATTTATTGTTTTTCCTACCAATAAAACTCGCCAAGAAGAACAAATGACGAGGCGTGACAAGACCCCAAACCCTTCCCCTTTAACACGCCATTGTTAGACACATGAAATAGAGATTAGTGTTGTGTGCACTGCCTGTTTTGTTCGTCTACTTATAAGTCAAGACATACATTTCCTTCCACATCCTTCTGTGTTCAAGTTTTTACAGTGCGTCTCCTTCCCCCCCTCCCCCCCCACTGGCCGGGCCGTCTTTCAAAGTTTCGCTGTCTTGTTCATAACGTATGACCGCCAGTGTGGCCAACAGAATGGACCAGCATAATGTACGCTATATCTCGGAGATCAGAATCCACGTTTCGCCCTTGCTTTATGAACTACTTCCTCCATATCCAGTTGCCCACTGCTTCTTCCCAACACTGAGAAAAAAATTCCGGCACTGAATGTCAAAATAGGGACAAGATTTTTTTTATAACTAACCGACAATAAGACTAGAACGGATGAATTCCAAATTCGCTTTCTGTTGATCCAACCGTAACAGGAAACGCTCGGCGCCTTTTACCCTGCTGCCATTTTCTTATATACAGAAAGAAACGATGCTTAATATCTTCAGTTCACAGTGTGTTTCTTCCTGCATTCTTTCTCCACCCTACAAATTTCTTGAGTAGCTGAGACACTTCTAGTTTCTTAAGAAAGAATCTGCTTCATGGAATTATTTATTAAAGACGTCATGTGACATTTGTCCAAGTTTATCTGGCAAGATATTAGAAACGTAGAAATAAATGTTAGACGAAACGGGGCCACAGTCATTCAATGCGTTAGACCTAAACAGCTTTTTTTGCAAAGAAATTAGGCACATATTTTTACTTAGGCCTACTTAATCCTGAAACCACGTCAAAATTAAACAGAGGAATAAACCCATACGCAATGGGATTAAACTTTTCTATATTACATATATGCTCACTTTATTTCCTTGTAGTTGCTTCAATCTCTGTTAACTTCAGAGAGAAGCAATACGGAAGACACGCCATACACATCCGACTGTGCGCCGGAAGTCAAGATAGGTGGACGCAGAATTAAGACACATAACCAGCGCTTTCTCGGAATTGTGCAGTTCGAGTTTTCGGTAGACAGTTATGCTGAAGTGACTTTTACTCTTCAGTGGTACGAAAAAATACAGGTGAAATAATAAAATTAATCACATAGGGCTGTTTTTGGTCAATCGAAGAAATATTTGAGAGAATGGGCATGCAGTCTTCTCACAGACAAGGCGAGGAAACAATCTGGCACGTGACCTCTGTTCTTTCTATCTTATAAAGGACTAGGCCAGTTACCGTCTTGTAAATCAGCAAGACAGGCAATGTACTTATAACGTATCTTTGAGGCGCGTTCGTGCGATCATTGTTGCAGAGAAGAGCAATAAGTATTACATATCCTGAACGTGTATTTGAAGCCTTAGGCATCCAGCATGCAATGCGCATGCGCCGTATTCTACTGTCATCTGTGGCCTGTCCGGCTGTACGATATGTTTCCACATTATCTCATAAACGGCACGATTTTCGAAAAAAAAGTTATCGAATGCAAAATGCGTGTTTTGATTTTCTCTACACATTTTGTCTGAAGCATGTTTCATTCTACGAAGAACTGATTGAGATATTATCAACAACGTATATCGGTCTTCAACTAAAGTACTCGTTATTCTTATCGGATTTTAATGAAATTTGAATTTTCTCGATACATTTTTGAAAAATACTCAAATATCAAATTTCAAGGAAATCCTTTCTGTGGGAGCCGAGTTTTTCCATGCGGACGGAAGGAGAGACATGGTGAAGCTAATAGTCGCTTCTCGAAATTTTGCGAACGAGCCTAAAAATGTCATATACGACGTTGACTATCGTATAACGTAATACAATGTTTACCGTTAACGTAATTAACTACAGCAGCTTCATGGAACAGAACTTGGAAAGCTTGCATTCGCTCAACTGATTAACAAATTCCTTGAATTTCATGAATCCGTTTGGCGTGTTACAATTTTCAGCAAAGCCAGAAAACTCTTGATTCGCATTCTATGAAACGCAGGTTCACAACCGGAGATCGGGTATCATAACAGAATTTTTGTGATCTTCCTCAGTTCCTCCAGACAAATCCGGAATAATACTTCAAACCTGGTCAGGGCACTTTCCGCCACATTTTTTGTGTGTGGCGAGAAGTGCCCTGACCAATCACCACACCACGCGACGCAGTACAAGGTGTATCCAAAATACCTAGACAAATTTTAGGAGTGAATTACCCACAATACAACGAGAAAAAAATTAATGTAAATACATGTCCTTAAACACTTACTTTTCGAGATAGAGCCCCCACTTTCGCCCTGCCTCAATCCTTCAAAATGTTATCTATGAAGGCACTTAAAATCCCCAGTATATTCAGCTCCAACTGAAAATGAAGAGGCACTTCACCAACTCATTTTTGACGCTGTCAATGCTGGTAAACCACTCGCAACCGCCCCGAACCTTTAAAATAGTATGGCATTCTATGATCAGACGTGTCCATGCGTGCATTGATTCAGGTTTAGTATATTTTGAGCTCTTGTTGTGAATTGTGACTTGATAAATAATAAGAATCCAACAGTTATTAAACTGGAAACATGTATTGTAAATGCATTATGTCAGTTGTAAGTGAAATATTACATAGTTAAAATATTCATTGTTGAATGTAATTATTCAGTTAAATTCAAAAACGATTCTTTTCTCGACATGTACATATATTAACTTGTCTTTGTTTTGATGTGGATAAATCACTCTTGAAGTACGTCCAAGTGTTTTAGATGCACTATGTATAGCTTAAATGCTCTACTGACAACGTCGTTACATCAACTTACAAAAACAAACGCAGTCTATTATTATGCTACGTGTATTAAGCGCCATGCCAGCCAAGATCTTATACTGAAATAATGTGAAATGCCAATTTGATGCAACGAGGTGATTTTATTGATGTATTCTTAGGTCTACATGTTTCGGGCGCATAAGCCCATCATCAGGGGCATTAGATGTTGAGTTGCAGCGTATGGTTTTCTGCACCGAGTTTTTGGATGGTTGGTGGTCTTGAGAGCTGCTGCGTAGGTCGTGTGTACCGTCCACACCGTACACACGACCTACGCAGCAGCTCTCAAGACCACCACCCATCCAAAAACTCGGTGCAGAAAACCATATGCTGCAACTCAACATCTAATGCTCCTGATGATGGGCGTATGCGCCCGAAACACGTAGAGCTAAGAATACATCAATAAAATAACCTCGTTGCATCAAGTTGGCATTTCACATTATTTCATAAGGACGATGCACGATCAAACAACCCTCAAATCTTATACTGATTTACCAAGTAGTACACTCGCTTCAAGGATTGCGATTGTAGATTTGTATACTTTATCTAAGTATGCCGAAGCATAATATACCATTATCGGAACACTGACTTAAATTTGCAGTTTCTACACAGCAAAAATGCCGGAACCAATTTTCTTACCCCAGCATCCGCCGTCACTGAATGGTATCGTTAACAAAAGGCGAAATAAATTGTTCCCCTGATCCAAATGCACCCAATTCACTCGCTACCTTTCTGCTACTCTTTCTTTACTTGCTCTGTATATTCTTCCTTTACGTACGACGGTAGTGCTATAGTGAACTTTTGTGTTAGAGGGATTTCCCTTATACACCTTCTTCGAAAACCAGCGTCAAAGCCGTCGGCAGGCATTGTATGAAGGGATGACATTTACATTCAAAACAGGATCCGTATTGAACCACGTAGTAAGCTGGGATCATGTTGTTGGGTTATGTTCTCTCTCCACTCCGTCACAATGGAAGACAACCAATTTGATGCAGGCTCTCTCTATGGTTTGCTTTCAGTTCACTTCAACAATAATGTGCTACAATAGACTAATTGGCTGGTAGTGGGGATTGCTGTGGCGCACTGGAAAAAACAACAAAGGATCTTAATACACTAATTGTAGCAGAATTATATTTTTTTTTACTTTTTTCAAGTAAATTAAATGTACATTCGCTATCCCAGTAATCATCATGTGACTTGCATGTGGGAGAGGTCAGTTTCGAGTTTCAGTCGGGACATCAACTACCCTGACTGACGTTTTTCTTAGTTTTCTCCATCCCTTGATGCAAATGGTGGGACTAGGACCTGTTAATAGTCTAAGACTGTTTCCTGCATCATCGTGTGAAATTCATTCTTCAGCAACATCCAGTCAGCGTTAAGCTATATGTGCAGAGTTTTTGGCAGCGTCGTCAAATAAACAACAAGTAAGCAAGTGAAATGCTACAAACGCCTTAGTGAAAAAATAAATACAAAATGAAAATATTTTTACAGAGTCGTCATTAAATTCTAACAAATCTACGTTTTGTCAAGAAAAAATCTATACTTTAAAGCAAGCGTATTACTTAGGTAACACTTTTTTGCAATTACAATTAAAAGTACAAAGATTCAGCCTAAACACAACTTTTTATTTTTTAAGGCAATCAGCTACCGGTATCCGCTAAAACATATTGCCACCATCAGTTTGATTAAGAAAACAAAAAGGAAGATTTCACAGCTGCATGAATTGGAGATGTCCAATGACATGTGCTATTCTACATTAATCTGTGTCATCCCCGTTACGTCAATACCAATAAGAACGTACGTATGTGCGTATTGTTAACGTGTGTTACGGTATTCTTAACGCCCAAATTCGTATTGTTTGATCTTCTCTGTATACCTGGCTCCATTAGTATAAATATATTTCATAACTACTTTTCTTTTCATTTGTTCTTCTTTTTAGGGGTTTTGGATTAGCGTCTCAAAGATTGTTCCGGCATTAGAATTATTTCAGCATCGCCCTGGTCTTGATCCACCTTTTACTGTATTTGTATAGGCTTGTAATGCGGACAGCCAAGTGAATTTGGACACCAGTCGAAGACAGAGAGGATGCAGGTACAGAACTCTGGGATACAGTTTCATATATACTGGTATATAGCCAAAAACATCTCGGGGGAGCCTTCTTCCTCCATCGTCAGGGGATCGTATTCCAGAGGGCTGCAATGTTAATCAACACCCCTGTTCAAACCCTAAACCTCGCACAGACAATATAGGGTGGTCCAAAAGTAGGTATACAGTATATAGTTAATTACTGTATACCTGCTCTATACCTACTTTGGCTCACCCTGTATAATACAGTGTGTTTGTTTTTTTAGAACTGTGCAATGCGAAAATTTCCTACCTGTTTCTCCAGGGCGGTATGACTTTCGAGCTGGTCTGATGATGATATCCCGCACCGAACCCACCAACTGGAGTTCAGAACTGCTCTGGAGGCTGCAGTCATCGGCACTGCTGCAGTTGACAAGGGTTTGTAGGATGCAATTTCCGGTCGCTTCTGCTGGCACAGCAATCGGCACAATACCATGCCCTAAGACAGACACGTTACTCTGTATCAGAGGAGAACACTAAAAGCCATGACCTTGCTGCAAGTTTACGTTGTATTTCGTCTTATGTTCCAGTGACATATAAGTCAAAAGGAAACAATAAATTATTTTATTCCTATTATTATGCCTTTCTGTGTACTGAATGGAAGAGACTTAAGGTACACAGAAAAGGTGAATAATGCATGCTGGTTTACTGCTTTAACCCTTATCCTGCTAACGTGGAGAATATGGTGAGTTTCTAATAATGCCAGCAAATGGCAGATGGGATTTAATTCGGCATTTAAAGGGTTAAAGAGTTTTCAAGAACTGTTCTGTAATAAAATGATGTTTCTCTATGTAAAAGCATCGTATCTCATGAGTGCTACTTTACATGTTCCGCCCACCTCGGCTCACTCGTCCTGACTGTATCACAAAGAGCAGAAATTACGAAGCTTCTTCTTATAGAATCTTTTATAGTGTGTCTCTTAGTACAAAATATTTCCTCCACTGCCCTATTACCAAATGCTGCAATTTTACTGCACATTAAACGTTATTGTTACGATAGAGGCCTATTTAGACAAAAAAGTGTCCTCAGTTACAAATATACAAACGCATACACTGTTAATGGAAAACTGTAGAAGCAGTACAAATGAATTTTGGATTATCTTTGCTGTGTAATATATAGCTACAACAGCAAATAAATATATAATTATTCTTGTCCACGCTAATGAAGGAATATGAGGGAGTCGAGACAAAACTCCTCACATTCTTAATCTTGGCAGTGAGATCGAGGAAAGTAGGGAGATTCAAGACCAGACCGCATTTACTCCGGGGAAAAATTCACTGTTACCCCTGAACTGGGGCACGGGTAAGCTCCAAATTCAGTCTGGACACTTTTAACAAGAGCTAATTTTCTTAGCCCTATAGATAATCGAAAAAAAATTTCTCGGACGTTCATACCGAAGCTTAGTCACCCTAATGACTGAATCACCCCGGCCCTGATAATGAAATTAGCATCATAAAAATTTAAAGTTTTAAAATCCTATCAGTGAAACTACCAGTAGAAATGAATATTGTACATGTAGAGAGTGAGGCGTAATAGACACTAGAGATTACATGGAATGTGAAGTGTTGAGGCGAAGAGATCTCGGAGTCCAAGCTGAAGATAACCAAGTAACAAGCTAATATGTTTGACTATTCATATTGCATGATGATGATGATGGTGATGATACATCTGGCTGCGTTACTTCTTCTGCGCGTATACCCAGGCCTTCAGAATTTCTTATATTAAGCCACATGATACAATGTTAATAAAAATCCAACCAGATTATTCACTGCAAAGTCATTCTACATGTTTCGGGTGTCACAGCACCCATCATCAGGAGTACTAAAAACCGTAACCGCAACCTCCGGTACAGGTCTTAATACTGGTACAGCTACTTAGTTCCAACGTGGCCCGATCGAGCCACGTTGGAACGAAGTAGCTGTACCAGTATTATGACCTGTACCGGAGGTTGCGGTTACAGTTTTTAGTACTCCTGATGATGGGTGCTGTGACACCCGAAACATGTAGAATGACTTTGCAGTGAATAAATATCTGCATACTGTTGCATGTGGTTGGATTTTTATTAACACTGAATTGTGATTCACGGAACCATGAGTTTAAAATCCACATGATACAATTCTTTCGAGTGGAAACTTCAACACAACTTTTTTTCTTTAAATTCTGGCAGCCATTGTAAGTCGGTGTGTGAAACTGATGCGCTAAACGTGCTGTATTAAAAAATCAAACGCGTTTAAAGTCCCAATTGAAATGAAAAGACAATAATTTGTTTCCAATTTAACTCTACTGTTTGTTCATTAGCTTTAATTAAACATATTAAGCTAACAGAAGGATGATGGTAGTGGTGGTGATGGGGGCTTGTAGTGAGCATTAAAATCTATTCTAGAGATACGTTTTATTTTATATTAATTGCAGTGTTTTAATGCAAGAATTAATTACAATTTTACATTATATTAGATTTCATCACTTCTGATTTTGGACCCCACGCCATATAATAGAGCGAGAACTCAAAATCCCATAGAATATACGTCACGGTTTCGGCAATACAAACATTATTTTAAGTGTTACTTCAGACGTTCTGTTATAATTAAACACAAATAAATTGTACATGTCCTGGACGATTACAGACAATAGAATAATAGATTAAACGTACAAAAAACTGAAGAAAGTGCTTTGTGCAAGTCAAGTAGCCTTTATAAAAGTAAAGGAAAGAATAATTATTATCAGGAATTTAGTTAAGAGTACATTTCAAATAGAGTATATAGATCTGAGATAAATAATGTTATAACATTTTTATTTGCAATCTAAAATGTGCAGCAAATATTTTATAGACTGACGGCCATGCGAGACTCTGGCTTCTGAAGGACGTTCATTGGACAGTATCACTAGCAATGCCCTATTCAAGTTCATCACGTAGACAAATTAGCCATAATTAAAGTAGAAAAGCTTAATTTTACTCTAATGGTCAAACAGAAAACCCGGGACATTCTCACTATGAGATTATACCGGCTCCATAGCAACACAGTCTGATGCCGTGAACAGTAATTTTAAAAAACTGTTCCTCGGTTCATGAAGTTGATTCGTCTCGCGTTACTGTTGCGATGTTCGATATTTGAAAGAGACCTGCAAATACTTGAATACAATCTAATATATGAACCTACATATTTGAGGAAAGATGAATTGATATAGAACTACTCCCTAAAAACGGACAAACTGGCAGAATCGCTGACAATAAATTCACGAAAAATTTCAAATTTCAAAAGCACTCGACACTTTAAAGAAGAGAAAAAAGTTAGCCGTCCGTACCGCACAGTAAACACATTCCGTCTCAGTTATAAAAACAATCAGGCAATTGCAGCTATACGGAAATTACGTATGTTTTGAGAAATAATAAACGGATTGATTCAGAAGGTATACTTCTTGAACGTCAAACCTGGTGATAAAGAAAGCAACCACAAGACTTTAATAACTTCAACCTACAAAGAATCTAGCAAAAGAAATTACGTGTTCTTCACTTGGGCGTGTCATGAAATAAATTATATTGAAGTAAATAATAGTGAAAGAATGACATCGCTTCAGGGATACTGGGACATCACGACACCAGGCAGGTGTACAGGGGGTGCAGCAGTATAACGCCACTCACTCTTAACCGCGGCAGTGTACGGAGTTTAGGAGCCAACTTCACACCCCAGTCGCCTTACCTCCGAGAAAGATACTCGGTATCCATTGAATAAGGAGGCTTGGTGGGTCCCAGAGCCAGTCTGAATGGCTTTGGAGAAAAGGAAGTCTCTCCCCCTGCCAGGGTTCGAAACCCGGACAGTTCAGCCCATAGCTAGTCGCTATACCGACTACGCCATCTCGGCTCCTTCAATCACTTATCAAGTGATGGTAACTACGGTTATGTTAGGCTGCTTTCAAGCAGGATGATCAGTGGCCGGACACGCAGTTGCAAGCGACTGCCAGTCCACTGTGTCAGGCAAGACACAAGGTGGCTGCGCGACAGACACTGTGACGGAACACTGACTCTCCCTGCCAGTGGCTTGGCCACTTCTTTGCGGCTGGGCCACTGGAGTAACACACAGTCTTAATAGAGTGGAGCCACAACCGTGTTCACTGTCCAACTGAGGAGCAGATTGCTTCGCTGGACGGCGTAGGCATAGTCGTCTGTGGCGTCAGAGCCAAGGGTGTCTGTGGCTAGGACACTAGTTGTTCGTCCACACGGTCCACCGTGTGGAATCAGCCTTTCCCATTCTTCTTACATGCATCTTTAAAAGAGTTTTTGGAAAATTCAACAGTAGCAAGAAACTTCAACTTGTTGCCTTACACGTAAAAGCTGGTGCGCTGCAAGATACAATGAGCGATTCCTACTTGTGAAATTCAGGTTGTGAACAAGAATAATGTAGCAACGTATAGGCCCTAACTCCTGTTATTTACCACCCTGGCGCTGCATGACGATGAATACTACACGCGTAAATATGACAATGATCGCTTGATGCATTAAACCATGTATGGATGCATAATAACGAAACAACGGTAGACAAAAATATCCCTGTCTCTAACAGGTGTCGAAAACTGAGAGCTCTGTGCAAATTACTCGAGAGGTAATGCTTCTCATTTTATTCAGGGGCACCCGGTTCAAATCCCGGTGAAGACAGCAAGGTATTTCGTAGTTTCCTTATTCCCCCCATCATCTGCCGGAACAGTACCTTGCATCAGGCTACAGCAATTTCCTTCCATACCTTCTCGACTTCATTACTTACTGTTACCAAGTAAATGGGTGGGCCGGGTAGCTCAGTCGGTATTGCGACTGTCTATGGGCTGGACGGTCCGGGATCGAATCCCGTTGGGGACGAGATTTTCCGCCCGTCCAGACCGGCCCTGGAGCCCACCCAGCCTCCAGTAAAATGGGTATCGGGTCTTTCCTGGGGGTAAACTGTGGCCGGGGCGTGCTGCTGACCACTCACCCCCTTCTAGTGCCGCGGTCATGGGAGAGTAGAGCTATACCTCTACCCAACCTCTGGGCCACACCGGGACTGTAACGGGATCACTTTACCTTTTACCAAGTAACTGGACGCTGTTCAATGCGTCACTGAGAACGTCTTTAAATAAAGTACAAAATATGGTCTTCCAGTGGGCAGCCAGTTGCTACATTGACTGAACTGTTGCATTAGTAAATGATATTGGCATAGGCTGTCAAATATTTCTCGCCTGTTTTATCAGCTAATTGACAAGATTTGGAACGCTTACGGACGATACGGGCGTGAGGAAATCTTGGATCGAAAATAAACTGGTTTGAAAATAAGAGCAAGGAAACAATTCCGAATTAAAAAATCGTAGTTCGGCAATATCGAAGATATACTGCATTGCTTACGGAAATGAAATGGGAGCAATGCAGTTTTATATCGTTCTTCTCGGATACGCGGAACAATGAGAGACCATCTCGCTTCATTCAGGGCGTTGTTAGTCTGTAGCATCAAGAACCTCTTACGCAGTATCTATCAATTCTAGAAATTCCACGATATTTCCTTATCCTCTAATCCCCACACTCATTTTTTTTTGCAGCCGTGCATTAGATCGCGCATGTTTTCTAGCAGTTACTAGTGAATAAGAACGGAACAGGGAGCACAGTCTGTCCAGGGAAGCTAACAGCTCCTCAGATAGTGAAGAAATACCCTGTATTTGATTGAACCCGAAGGTTCATTACCGCATTCACAAGCTCCCATTACCTGTCCCTATCCTGAGCCAGAAGAGTTCAGTCCATGCCTTCTCATCACACTTATGATATGATATGATATGATATGATATTTATTTAACCGCAATTGGGTCGACACCCGGTGGCAGCATTACACGACACATTTACAAACAGACCATACATAAAATACATAGTAAGGGGAAACTGGGAAGTGCGGGCCGTGCCCCGTCTTGTCGAGTTATACCCTGGCATTTGCCTTACAACTGAGGGAAAAGCACGGAAAAACCTCAGTTAGGGTAGCACAATACCAGAACAATGAACAAAGACACTAAAAGTGCAACGAACAGCACCATACAAGAACAGAAGCACCCTACAAGACACTTCTTGAAGTCCCCCCGGCAACTTCAAAGAAGGAATTTGTGTTGTAAGCTTACATAATGTTGGATTATCTCCGCAACAATATCTATACCCTCCATGTTTTCAGACTAAAGTTTTATATGCATTTATACCACTTACCATGTGTAATACTTATCCACCGCACCACAACCTGTCCTGCTACAACGACCAAATAAATTGTACTCGATGGGATTGAGCACAGAACGTAGCTAAGGTAGTAATGAATAGAAAATCAATTTTTAAAATTTGTATTTTGTTTTGTAGTTCACCCTCAATGTCCAAAAATTTTACGATAAATTTAAGACGAAAGACTGGTTTGAGCTTTTATTTTCTGCAATGAGGACTAATCGATGCCACGACATGCGAAAACGGGGATTACGATGAGCTGATTAAAAAAAAACGCAGGGGCAAAGTTAATAACATCGCTACTCCCGATGAGAGCTAAACCTATGATTATACAGTGACGTGATGCTCAATTAAACTTTAAAATTCATGTATTTGCGGGCCTACAAATTAAAGATTCCATTTTATGCACGTAATTGGATTTGATGCACACACTAATGACAGTTTCAGTAATGTACTTCAACAGCGAGGGAGCTGGAACAGTGAGGTGGAAATAGACTAAACTGCACAGTGTATGACCAAAGAATCATGGTTCAAATCCCGTCAGCGACAAGAGACGTACGTGTTTACCTTCTCTTCGATCGGTTCCGACCAGCTACGGTGCTCACTCATCCCCTAACAATAGGCTGGGAAGGCTATTTTCACTGTGGCAAAGCGGCCAAATGTGAAGCTGACCGCTCACTTCCACGAATATGTGGAGCTGTATCTCCTCTTCTTCATGTAGCTTCATGCAATGAGCAGGGACAAATTAAACTTTTAATTTCGAATATTAACATTTACAATTAGAACTTCGACAATATTAGTTATTTCAGTACTTAGCATCTTGTTCATGAATAAATGACTACAGCAAATATACTTTTTAGCTTCCTACAGAAATCAACCTACAGCTTACAACACAGACTGACCGTTAAAGACAAGTGCATAGCTTTGAATATAAAAATCGCTAGTGGCACTGCAACAAACCGAGTGCAATAGCACTGGACAACACAGAGCTGAGCCGCACAAATTCCAAAGTAACTCATACTGACTGTTCAATATCCCAGCATGTTTTAAAATACAAAATTCTCTAAAATGTGAACAGAGTGACGTGGATATTCCAGGACTGCAAGGGCGCTGTCCAACATTCAGAACAAAGCAATATGTGGGCCTCAAACTCGCGTGGATCGAATTACCGAGAACAAATATTTGAAATCTGCAAGCAGCCATTCTAACCCCTCATTTTGTTTGCTTGTTCTCTCAAATAAACATTGAATTGCACCGAAATCAAACCTCTAGACCGCCATGTTAGCATCCATCTTTAATGCTACATCAGTTGAACGAGAGAACTCAGTGTATGGCTGGAATGTTAATGACCGACTATATGAAGCAACAGTAAAGTTAAAATATTTGTAAAGGAAATGGAAGCTTCTGCAGTGCTTGTGTAATGTAATAAGTGCCGACGCATGCCAGAGTTAGTGATTGAATGTTCGGGACTGTTGACGTGTGACTGAATGTCAGAAATTAATTGCAAGGTAGAAAGACCTTGTGAAAGCACAGCCTGCAGTCAGGATTGTGGGTACCTTAATACGTGTTTGAACATGAATATGCCGTAACTAACTACATAACGTAGAATCCTTCTGTATAAACAACTACTCAGCTAGTCAAAATCCCTGCCTGTAAGGAAAACGAGGAGGTTCTGTAATATGTTCATTGCAGCTACTGGGCTGATCCAGACGAAACCTGTTAAATCATCACAAAATATTTTTTTTTCAGATTCATTTTAATATCCTTTGTTCTAAATTTACTTCCCTCAAGTAATGTCACTTTACTTCCTGCATGCCAAGCAATATGTTTCAAACATTTATCTTACCCCCACCCGTGTTACTTGTGCCCTCCTGAATTTGACAAACATAATGTTACGTCGCGAAGTGTAGCTACATAAGCAGTAGGCAACTTTTTCCTTTCTACTCTTACGCTCTTCTCATCTGTCAGGTCAAAATATTCTCGCCAGAACTTTGTTCTGCAGCACACGGGAACTGAACTAACTCCTGAACCTGGGGTCTAAAGTACGCTTCACACCAACATAAAAAACCAGACAAAATTATAGTTTCATGGCTTATACTCTGAGTCCATGTTAAAATTTAAATAAGAAAATAGTGGAATGTGGAATTTTGTAGAAACATACAAGTGCGCCAGGAAGTGGTTTAATTAAACTACTATTGGAACGTATTACTACCCTGACAGGTTTTTCCGTGCTTTTTTCTCAGTTGTAAGGCAAATGCCAGGGTAAAACCCACAAAGACGGGGCACGGCCCAAACTCTTCCAAATTTTTGTGTTGTTCTATGTATTGTTTGTTTTGTGTCGTTCTGTGTTTTGTGTGTGTGTGTATTGTATGTCTGTGTGTGTGTGTGTGTGTTTAAATGTGTACTGTACTACTGCCACCGGGTGGCTACCCAATTGCAGTTAACAAATATATATAATGACATATCATATCATATCATATAATATAATATCATATCATATCATATATCATATCATATCTTATCGTATCATATCATTTCATATCGTATCATATCATATCGTATCATATCATATCATATCATATATCATATCATATCATATCATATTATATGTTATCGTATCGTATCGTATCATGTATATCAATGTAAGATGACGAACACTGAACTTCACAAAACACTTATTTATGCCACGCAGTCTTTGTAAATCCTAAAAGTACGTATGAATCACCTGTCGTAACATCAAGGAGATACGCGTTTTGATCACATGACATATTTATGTCTATCATGTGATTGTCCCGGCAAATACCAATTATTACCCTAAACAGCGTTAACCGGGCTGCCTTTAACATGGATCTGGCATGTGTTCTCTATGAGGTAGGAACAAATTTTATAATCGTTTCGATGGTAGAATATCAGTATTCAGCTCATCTCGACATTGTTTACGAGTTTTCCACTGTCTCAAATAAAATCCTGAGATTATTTCCAACTTCCATGTTGGCTACTGCACGCTTCTCATGCAGATATTACAATTCAGTTCATGAAAATTCAAGACCTTTCTTTCAAAGTCACCATATTATTTTTCTACGCTAGAAGTTCTTAGCATAACTACTAATTAAAATTTCTGCAGAACTTATTGCAGGCTACTACTTCTCACCATTCTAACTTCTACATTCTCATGCTACACTTATTGGAACAACCAGCGAGAAAATGAAATTCTCTCTTACTTCTCCCATGACTTTCCCTTTTTTTTCCAGTTTTTTTTTCCATTTCTTACGCCTCCCCCCCTCTCAGCCTTCAAGGTGCTAGTTATGTAAAACAGAATTAGGCGATATAAACATTTTGTTCATCGTACCGCTGTGTTGACCGCAACAAAGAAGGATTTAAATAGTATCAAGCACAAATAATGTAACACAGTTGTGTTCGACGGTATTTAAGTATATCTTTGTTATGAGATTAAATAATGCAAGAAGTGCACGAATTTCAGCGGGAGCCCACGCGAAATGAGACCTTTGCAAGGTTGCACATCCATATTTCTTCACTTAACTCCGTGGCCTTAGTCCGCACGCGAACTATACCGACAGAGCGGCCGCCGCCGGTCGGCGAAGTTAGTGCCAACTTTTGCGGATAGAGGGGTGTCACGTGGTCAGCGCAACGGGTCCC